>Ga0081539_10001145_pt1 | contig 48039 bp, 49 predicted proteins | sample TabmetS4T2R2_FD_71023 | JGI IMG/M metagenome (GOLD analysis project Ga0081539, IMG submission 71023) | Tabebuia heterophylla rhizosphere microbial communities from the University of Puerto Rico - S4T2R2 | ecosystem: Host-associated > Plants > Roots > Rhizosphere ... | reverse complement strand
CATCGGTGCACTCCTGCCGACCATCTCGTCACAGGAGTGCGCCAACTACCTCAGAAACGCAGGATATGCTTCGACCTAATCGGATCAGACTCTAAGCCGCGAGCTTCTCCACTTCGGCGATGATCGCATCGCCCATCGCGGCGGTGCCGACGGTTTTCATTCCGGGCGAGGCGATGTCGGCGGTACGCACGCCGGTGTCGAGCGCGGCCGCGATCGCCTTCTCGATCAGGTCGGCCTCCCTGATCATGCCGAACGAGTAGCGCAGCGCCATCGCGAACGACGCGATCATGGCGATCGGATTGGCGACGCCCTTGCCGGCGATGTCGGGCGCCGAGCCGTGCACCGGCTCATAGAGCGCGCGGCGCTTTTGCGTTTTCGGATCGATCTCGCCGAGCGATGCCGAGGCGAGCATCCCGAGCGAGCCGGTCAGCATCGCGGCGACGTCGGAGAGCATGTCGCCGAACAGATTGTCGGTGACGATGACGTCGAACTGCTTCGGATTGCGCACCAGCTGCATACCGCCGGCGTCCGCGAGCACGTGCTCGAGCTGCACGTCCTTGAACTCACGGCTGTGCGTCTGCGTCACCACCTCGTTCCACAACACGCCCGTCTTCATGACGTTGCGCTTCTCCATCGAGGTGACCTTGTTGCGCCGCTTGCGCGCGAGCTCGAAGGCAACGCGCGCGATGCGCTCGATCTCGTAGGTGTCATAGACCTGCGTGTCGACCGCGCGCTTCTGCCCATTGCCGAGGTCCGTGATCGTCTTCGGCTCGCCGAAATAGACGCCGCCGGTGAGCTCGCGCAGGATCATAATGTCGAGTCCCTCGACCAGCTCGCGCTTGAGCGAGGAGGCGTCGGCGAGCGCCGGATAGGTCACGGCGGGGCGCAAATTGGCATAGAGCTGCAGGTCTTTGCGCAGACGCAGCAAGCCGGCCTCGGGCCGATGCTCGTACGGCACCTTGTCCCATTTCGGCCCGCCGACCGAGCCGAAGATCACCGCGTCCGCGGCCCTTGCCTTGGCGACCATCTCGTCAGTGATGGCGACGCCATGCGCGTCGTAGGCGCAGCCGCCGCACAGCCCTTCCTCGGTGGTGAAGGTGCCCATGCCGTGCTGATTCATCCAGCCGATGAGCTTCTTTACCTCGGCCATGACTTCCGGGCCGATCCCGTCACCGGGAATGAGGAGGAGATTGTAGGTCGGCATGAGCGTTCCTTTTTCGACGCGGGTACGGTGCACGTTGCTGCGCCCTCTCCCCCTGTGGGAGAGGGCTACACTGCCGGATCAACAGCCTCGGTTGGGTGAGGGGTGACTGCGCTTCAGGAACCCCTCACCCAACCGTGCTTGCTGAACTGTCGATGTCGCCCTCTCCCACATAAGGGCGTTTACGCCCGTCTTCGACGGGCTATGGGGAGAGGGCACAATAACGGTCATCGCGTTCGTGGCACCACTTTGGCCCCAACGAGACAACGAAGATTGCAGGCGGATTGCTAGCGAGCGCAGCACACCTTGGCAAGCAACTCACGCCGCCGCGGTCACCAGCAGCATGCAGCCGCCCTTGGTGCGACCGACGGGATGACGCACGCCAGGGCGCGCCAGATGATAGTCGCCGGCGGCAAGGTGCAGGTCGTCGAATGAAAGGTCGCCCGACAGCACGTAGGCTTCTTCGTCCTCGTCATGCTGATGCGCGGGAAATTCCGCGCCCGGCTGCGCGCGGATCAAGAAGGTGACACGTTTGCGCTCGCGATCGTGCCGGAGCAGCTTGCGCTCGATGCCGGGGCAGACGAACTCCCACTTGCCTTCCTCGGCGCGCACGGTGCGGCTGCCGGCCGGGCCTGGCGGCTTGGAGTCGACCGGCTTCGCCGGCTTGGAATCGACCGGCTTCGCCGGCTTGGCGCTCGCCGCAATCTTCTCCTTGATCCGGTCGAAGATATAGGCCGGCGGCTCGACCTCCGGCGCGTCGAGCAGCAGCGGCGCGAGCTCCGCGTTGACGCGCGCGATCTCGGCCGCGAGCGCCGGGTCGGCGGCGGCTTCGCGTTCCACGGCGGCGCGCTCCGCGTCGCTCAGCACGCCCATCACGTAATCGGCGGCGCGTTCCTTGTTGCTCATGCGGCGCCTGGGTAAAACTCAATTGCACCGTCCTAACACGCGGACGGCAGATGTGACAGTTCTGTGATAATTTGGCTATGCCGGATCGGTAAAACAACGGACTCGCCATGACCAAGACCACGTCCGGTAACTTCTTCGAAGACTTCCGGCTCGGCCAGAAGATCACGCACGCCACGCCCCGCACCGTGACGACCGGCGATGTCGCGCTCTACAACGCGCTCTACGGCTCGCGCTTTCCGGTCCAGTCCTCCGACGCGTTCGCCTACGCCATCGGCTATCCGCGCGCGCCGCTCGACGACCTGCTCGTGTTTCACATCGTGTTCGGCAAGACCGTGCCGGACATCTCGCTCAATGCCGTGGCGAATCTCGGTTATGCCGACTGCCGCTTCCTGCATGCGGTCTATCCGGGCGATACGCTCACCGCGGTGTCGGAGGTGATCGGGCTGAAAGAGAACTCGAGCCGCAAGACCGGCGTCGTCTATGTGCGCTCCACCGGCTTCAAGCAGGACGGCGCGAAGGTGCTCGAATATGTCCGCTGGGTGATGGTGCGCAAGCGCGACGAGGCGGCGGTAGCGCCCGGCGACCACGTGCCGCAGCTGCCGAAGAGCGTCGAGCCGGCGACGCTCGGCCCGGCCTGCCCGCAGATCGCGCTGCGCTCCTACGATTTTGCGCTGGCCGGTAGCCCGCATCGCTTCGAGGCCTACGAGGTCGGCGAGAAGATCGACCACGTCGACGGCATGGCGCTGGAGGAAGCCGAGCATCAGCTCGCCACCCGGCTCTACCAGAACACCGCGCGCGTGCATTTCAATCTGTTTGCGCAGGCGAAGGACCGTTTCGGCCGCCGCCTCGTCTATGGCGGCGTGGTGATTTCGCTCGCGCGCGCTCTCTCGTTCAACGGCCTCGCCAATGCGTTCCACATCGCGGCAATCAATGGCGGACGCCATGTCGCGCCGATGTTCGCCGGCGCAACCGTGTTCGCCTGGTCGCAAGTGCTGGCCAAGGCCGACCTGCCCGGGCGCACCGATGTCGGCGCGCTGCGCCTGCGCACCATCGCGACCAAAGATAAGCCGTGCGCGGATTTCCCTCTCAAGGAAGGCGATGCCGACGATCCGGCGGTGATCCTCGATCTCGATTATTGGGTGCTGATGCCAAGGTGATGCTAACGCGTCACGCGTCCGCTGCGGCCATTTCGTGCCAATTCAAGAAACCTTGTCTTGATCTGTGCAAACAGTCCCGGCGGGATAAAGCCGTAGCTGAAAACGCCGGGACGGCCGGGGATCGGCACAACGCCGGCATTCGGCCATTCGTCGACGTTGTGTTCGGAAATGATCACCCAGCTTGAGGCATCGTCGAGTCCGAGAGACCGTCGGACCTTCGGCGGTATCTCGACAGCGACGACATCGCGAGCAGGCGGAGAATGGGTGATTGGCAGAATGACCACGAAGCGCGGAGTCGCATCGGAATCGCTCGCCGCTACCAGACAAGCCGGACGATCCTTTCCCTGCTCGCGGCCGGTCTGAGCCTCGCGCGCCCACAAATAATCGTAGCGGATGACGAGCCCCGGCTTCGGTTCGGGAAGCGCCATCTAGCGCGCGCGTCACTTGAGAAGATCGTCGAGCGCCACGTGCTCCGGGTCCATTTCGGAGCGGCTCACCACGTCAATTACGACATCGGCCGCGTCCGCGGTCAGGTGCGTGCGTTTTGCGGCGGCGACCAGCCAGTCATAATGATCTGCCGACATCAGCACCAACTCGCGCCGCCCATGTCGGGTGATCTCGACCGGCTCGCGCTGCGCGCGGTGTTGGAACTCACCGATTTTCCGCTGAAATTCCAATGCGGTTGTTCGAGTCATCTGGGTCTCTACAGATTATCTGTATAATACGTATCTCGGTCAGGAAAGTCCAGACGGGGACCCATCAGGTAATCTCCCTTCGCTCCGCGCGCATATGGTCGACCAGCTCGCGCGCATAGGGCGGCAGCGCCTTGTAGTCGCGCACCACGATCGACAGGTCGCGCAGCGCCCACGGATCGGTGAGCTGCACGGTCCGGATCGACATCGTCTGCGCCGCCCATTTCGCGGTGGTCTCCGGCACGATCCCGACTCCGACGTTGCGCTCGACCAGCCGGCACACGCCGTCGAACGAGCGCAACTGGATGCGCAGCCGCAGCGGGCGGCCGGCGCGCGCGGCCTTGTCGGCGAGAAAGCGCTGCAACGCGCTCGCGCGGTCGAGCCCGACGAAGTCATGGTCGAGCACCTCGGCGAACGCGATTTTCGAGCGGCGCGCGAGCGCATGATCCTTCGCCACCACGAGCACGAAGCGATCGCTGCGGAATGGAAAAGTCTCCAGTCGCCCGGGATCGACGGTGCCGGCAACAACGCCGATGTCGCCGACACCCTCGGCGATCAGCCCGACGATCTCGTCGGAAAGCCGCTCCTCGAGATCGACGCTCACATTCGGATGCGCGGCGAGAAACGCGCTCAAGGTCTCGGGCAGGAACTCGGTCAACGCGTTGGTGTTCGAGAGCACGCGCACCTGGCCCGCAACGCCGCCCGCGTAAGCACCGAGATCGGCGCGCAGCCGTTCCGCCTGCGCCAGAATGGTGCGCGCGTGTTGCAGCAGCGTTCGCCCGGCTTGCGTCGGCGTGACACCGCCGCGCGAGCGCGTCAGCAGCGGCGCCCCGATCGACTCTTCCATGTTGCGGATTCGCGTACTCGCTGCCGCGAGCGCGAGATGCGCGCGGTCGGCACCATGCGTGATGCTGCCTGCCTCTACGACATGACGAAACAGGCTGAGATCGACCAGGTCGACGCGCATGGTGGTATACCAATCCTTCGCATTTGGCGAATCCTGACTCCGCCAATTGCTCATGGATTTGAGCTATTCCAAGAATTATTCTTCGCCTCGCGCGAAGTAAAGAGGAAGCGTCAAACCTCGATGTGACAAGCTTGCGAAGAACTCGCGATCACGGCGTGCGGTTGATTGCGGCGTCTTCCGAGTTTCGTTACCAACCACACTGTCGATCCCTCCGGACTTCGCGTCACGCGAACTTTAGAACGACTGGACACCGATAATGGCCGAGACCCGAGCTCCCGTGCAGCGGCCGCTTTCCCCGCACCTGCAGATCTACAAGCCGATGCTGACGATGATGATGTCGATCGTGCATCGCGCGACCGGCATGGCGCTCTATGCCGGCACGGTGCTGTTGGTGTGGTGGCTGATTGCCGCCGCAGCCGGCCCCAACGCCTACGCCAAGGTGCAGTGGTTCATGGGCACTTTCGTCGGCCAAGTGATCCTGTTCGGCTACACCTGGGCACTGATCCATCACATGTATGGCGGCATTCGCCACTTCATCTGGGACACCGGCCACGGCTACGGCGCGACCGAGCGCGAATGGCTGGTGCGCGCCGGCCTCGCCGGCTCGATCGCCACCACGATCATTCTCTGGATCGTCGGCTACGCCATCATGGGAGGCGCCCGATGAGCATCCGCACCCCGATTGCGCGCGTCCGCGGGTTAGGCTCGGCAAGGTCCGGCACTGACCATTTCTGGCATCAGCGCCTCACCGCGGTCGCCAACGTCATTCTGGTGACGGCGTTCGTGGTGATCCTGGTCTCGCTGCTCGGCCGCAGCCACGCCGCCGTGATCCAGATTCTCGGCTCGCCGCTCGTCGCCATCCTGATGCTGCTGATGATCGGCTCGGTCACCTATCACATGAAGATCGGCATGCAGGTCGTCATCGAGGACTACGTCCACGACGACAAATGGAAGTTCGCCGCCATCATCGCGAACACGTTCTTCGCGGTCGCGGTCGCGGCCTGCTGCATCTATGCCCTGCTGAAGATCTCGTTCGGAGTTTGAGCACATGGCCGGCAATGACCAAGGCAACCGCAAGGGGAACGGCGGTCCAGCCGTGAACGGCCGCGCCTATCCGATCGAGGATCACAGCTATGATGTGGTGGTGGTCGGCGCCGGCGGCGCGGGCCTGCGCGCCGTGGTCGGCTGCGCCGAGGCGGGATTGCGTACCGCCTGCATCACCAAAGTGTTTCCGACCCGCTCCCACACCGTGGCGGCGCAGGGCGGCATCGCGGCCTCGCTCGGCAATATGGGCGAGGACGACTGGCGCTGGCACATGTACGACACCGTCAAGGGCGCGGACTGGCTCGGCGACCAGGACACGATCGAATACATGTGCCGCAACGCGCCGGCCGCCGTGTACGAGCTCGAGCATTGGGGCCTGCCGTTCTCGCGCCGCGAGGAGGACGGCAAGATCTATCAGCGCCCGTTCGGCGGCATGACCACGCACTACGGCAAGGGCACCGCGCAGCGCACCTGCGCGGCAGCGGATCGCACCGGCCACGCGATGCTGCACACGATGTATGGCCAGGCGGTGCGGCATCACTCCGAGTTCTTCATCGAGTATTTCGCGATCGACCTGATCATGGACGAGGAAGGCCGCTGCCGCGGCGTGGTCGCGCTCAAGCTCGATGACGGCTCGATCCATCGCTTCCGCGCGCAGACGACGATTCTGGCGACCGGCGGCTATGGCCGCGCCTATTTCTCCTGCACCTCGGCGCATATCTGCACCGGCGACGGCAACGCCATGGTGCTGCGCGCCGGACTGCCGCTGCAGGACATGGAGTTCGTGCAATTCCATCCGACCGGCATCTATCCGGCCGGCTGCCTGATCACCGAAGGCTCGCGCGGCGAAGGCGGCTATCTGACCAACTCCGAGGGCGAGCGCTTCATGGAGCGCTATGCGCCGTCCGCCAAGGACCTCGCCTCGCGCGACGTCGTCTCGCGCTCGATGACGATCGAGATCCGCGAAGGCCGCGGCGTCGGCAAGGAGAGGGACCACATCTATCTGCACCTCGACCATCTCGACCCGAAGGTGCTGCACGAGCGGCTGCCCGGCATTTCGGAGACGGCGCGCATCTTCGCCGGCGTCGACGTCACCAAGGAGCCGATTCCGGTGCTGCCGACCGTACACTACAACATGGGCGGCATCCCGACGAATTATCACGGCGAAGTGCTCACGAAGCGGAACGGCGACGTCGATGCGGTGGTGCCCGGCCTGATGGCGCTGGGCGAAGCGGCCTGCGTATCGGTGCATGGCGCCAATCGGCTCGGCTCGAACTCGCTGATCGACCTTGTCGTGTTCGGCCGCGCGGCGGCGCTGCGCTGCGCCGAGATGCTCACGCCGGGCGACAAGCAGCCGGAGCTGCCGAAGGACTCTGCCGACAAATCGCTCGCACGGCTCGACAGGCTGCGCAATGCCTCGGGCGGCTCGCCGACCGCCGATCTGCGCCTCAAGATGCAGAAGGTGATGCAGACCAATTGCGCCGTGTTCCGCACCGGCGAGGTGCTGGAGGAAGGCCACAAGCTGATCCACGACGTGTTCGGCGGCGTGCCGGATCTGCGCGTCTCCGACCGCTCGCTGGTCTGGAACTCGGATCTGATCGAGACGCTCGAGTTCGACAATCTGATCGCGCAGGCGGTCGTCACCATGGACTCAGCGCAAAACCGCACCGAGAGCCGCGGCGCGCATGCGCGCGAGGACTACCCGGACCGCGACGACAAGAACTGGATGAAGCACACGCTCGCCTGGTTCGACGATGCGACCGGCAAAGTCACGATCGACTATCGTCCGGTGCACGCCTACACGCTGACCAACGAGATCGCCTACATCGAGCCGAAGGCTCGCGTGTATTGACGCCGGCGTTCCTGCAACAGGTTACTCATGTATACTGACGCATGGCTGACGAACCCGCAAACCTTGTTTTCGAGTACCTGCGCCGCATTGATGCGCGGCTCGATGGAATCGAGAAGAAGCAGGACATCCTGCTCGACCGGATTTCCTCGCTCGAGGATCAGTTCGCCGTGATGAAAAGCGACCTTGCGTTGATGCGAGGCGATTTCGCGCGTCTCGAACACCGCATGGACAACTTCGACAAGCGGCTTGAACGAATCGAACGCCGACTTGAACTGACCGACGCATAAGGCAACGAACTGATGGTCGAACTCACTCTCCCGAAAAATTCCAAGATCGGCGAAGGCAGGACCTGGCCGAAGCCCGCGGGCGCGAAGGAAACGCGCGAATACCGCATCTATCGCTGGAATCAGGATGACGGGCAGAACCCGCGCATCGACACCTACTATGTCGACACCAACGACTGCGGGCCGATGATCCTGGACGCGCTGATCTGGATCAAGAACAAGATCGACCCGACGCTGACGTTCCGCCGCTCCTGCCGTGAAGGCGTGTGCGGCTCCTGCGCGATGAACATCGACGGCACCAACACACTCGCCTGCACCAAGGGAATGGACGAAGTGAAGCAGGCGGCGATCAAGATCTACCCGCTGCCGCATCAGCCGGTGATCAAGGACCTGGTCCCGGATCTCACCAATTTCTACGCCCAGCACGCCTCGGTGCAGCCCTACCTGCAGACCGTGTCAGCAAGCCCTGAGAAAGAATGGCGCCAGAGCAAGGACGATCGCGACAAGCTCGACGGGCTCTACGAGTGCATCCTGTGCGCCTGCTGCTCGACCGCGTGCCCGAGCTATTGGTGGAACTCGGAGCGTTTCCTCGGGCCAGCGGCGCTGCTGCAGGCGCGGCGCTGGCTCGTCGACTCGCGCGACGAGAAGACCGGGGAGCGGCTCGACGATCTGGAAGATCCGTTCCGGCTCTATCGCTGCCACACCATCATGAACTGCGCCAAGGCGTGCCCGAAGAGCCTCAACCCGGCGAAGGCGATCGCCGAGATCAAGGCCATGATGGTCGAGCGGCAGGTTTAGCGCCGCGTCAGTTTTTGATCGGATCGACGCGGCGGCCGGTGACGGTCGCGTCCGATTTGGGCGTCTCGGTCTTTTCTTTTTCGTGTCCGTCTTCCGCGTGCATCGGGTGCACCCAGGCGCACCCGGTGTGGCGTTGCATGGCCTGCGGAATCTGGATTTCCCGCTGCATCGGCATTGGGACCTCCCTCGTTCTGGCCCAGCAGGGCTTCAGAACCGAAAGTCAATTGTATCGCGTCTCACTTGGTTCCGCGCGGTAGAGGGGTCACTCACAGAAAATTTGGTCGCCTCCGCGGCCGCGGTACGGCGATATGGGTGCGCTTTTCGGAAGTGGTTCAACAATGCGGAGGGCGTCATGATCGACCACATCGGCTTTTCGGTTTCCGACTATGCGCGCGCGAAAGCATTTTATGAAAAAGCGCTCAGCCCTCTCGGCTACGTGCTGATCATGGAAGTGCAGCAGGAAGAGAACGACGCCGAGGCCGCCGGATTCGGCGCAAATGGCAAGCCGGATTTCTGGATCGGCGGCGAAGGCGGACTGAACAAGCCGGTGCACATCGCGATCACCGCGAAGGACCGCGCGGCGGTCGATGCCTTCTACCAGGCGGCAATCGCCGCGGGAGCCAGGGACAATGGCGCGCCCGGCCTCCGCGCGCATTATCATCCGAACTACTACGGCGCGTTCGTGCTCGACCCGGACGGCAACAACATCGAGGCCGTGTGCCATACGCCCAGCTGACCTCATCCTGAGGGCGTGCCGAGCGCAAGCTCGGGACCCGTCTCGAAGGATGGCAACAGGCTCCGAATGCGCCGCCATGGTTCGAGACGCCCACCTCGCTGACGCGAGGTGGGCTCCTCACCATGAGGTCAGCATCACGCCGGCCGCAGCATCCTCGCCTGCACGTCGAGCATAGCGGTGGCGAAGCCATGTGTGTCGGCGACCACCTCGCGCCACAGCGACATTGGTGTCGGGTGCGGCGCCTCGACTTCGCCGATGACGCTGCCGAAGTCGAATTTCAGCTCCGCCTCGAACTTGCGCGCAAGATCGATCATGCGCCGATTATTCGCGAGGCAGGCCATGTGCATCAGCTTGATGCCGCGATTGCGCGCGGCGAGCAGCGTGCGCTCGAGCAGCGCGGTGCCGACACCATGCGACTGCCACGGCTTCTCGATCGAGAACGCGGCCTCGGCTTCCTCGGCAAATCCACTGCTGAGCGGGCGCAGCTCCGCGACGCCGCGCAGGATGCCATCGACGAAGAAACCGTGGATCACGGCGTCGAGGCCAAGCGAGAGCTCGATGTAGTTGATGATGAACTCATCGGACACCGCGCCACCGAAGCGGCTGCGCCGACTCTCGGCGTCAAGGCGCAGCAGGTGATCGCGATAGGGGCCGGCGCGGTCGATCCACATCTTGCGGATCACGCCGTCGGTCACAGGTTCGTACATTGGGTCTCCGTTGTTGCTCGAAGACCTCCGGGCTTCCTCATCGATTTGGCGCCGGAGGCGAATCTCGCCCGTCCGGCGAGTCTAATGTTGCAATGCAACGAGGCTTTGACAAGAGCGCGGCCTCTTTGGGCGTAATTTGCGGTAAATACTCGTATTATCGACGCATGACAGATATGCTGCAGCGCAATAATCGCAGCTTCATTTCTGTGCCGGAATGAAACGCAAAGCAGCCGGCGCGGGGCCGGCTGCTTCGAGGGTGAACCGGCGCGGGGGGACCACCGGTTCGGGGGAGAGGTTACCGCGCGTACGCGGTCCGGTTCATTGATGGAGCATGATCATTTCCGAAACCCGGTACCCATCCCGGATCAAGTCCGGGACAGGCTTTTTCGGGATCATGCTCAGCCTTAGTAGCCGCCGCCCGCAGGAGACTGCGGATACACGGTCTCCGGCTGCGACTGTCCGCGCACGAAAGCTTGGGTCGCCTCGAGACGAACCGGTGCAGTGCGCACCGCCTGCGAGCGAGCCGCGACCGGACCGTTGTAGCCCGGGTAGCGATTGGCAAGGTTCGGGTCGAATTCCTGCGCTGAAGCAATCGACGCGGTGCCGGCGACCAGCGCGGCAATCAAAGCGATCTTGGTCTTCATTGTAGTCAGCCCTTCAGTTGGTCTCTCTTTGAGAGACGCTTTGTTCAGATTCTTGTCTCGTGGTTTGGCGTTCGGTTAGTAGCCGCCGCCGGGAGGAGACTGCGGGAAGCCCGGCTGCTGCTGCTCGATGAAAGCGCGCGGCAGATGGCCGGCGCCCTGCGTCGGCGCAGCATAGTAGCCCTGGTCCTCGTAGCCTTGAGCCTGCAAGCGGACCGGCGCGGTGCGCAGGTGGCCGTTGCGATGGAGCGCCACCGGCGCCGAGTGGAACGTGCCCTGTGCGACGATCCCGCCATTGTAGGCCGGATAGCGATTGCCGAGGTTCGGGTCGAACTCGCCGTCAGCCAGCGCAGCCGATGCGCTGCCGATGACAACGGCCGCCACGAGGGCGATCTTGGTCTTGGTCAACATGGTTATACTCCTCGAGTTGAGAGTCAGTACGGTTCGGGTTTCTTGAAGTCGTGTTTTTGTCGCGACCTCTACTCGTCGAGGACTGGTGCCCCGGCGGATGATGCGGAGATGTGGTGCAGTGCGGCGGATCGCCAATCACGAGGGCTCGACTGAGATCACGAAAATCGTGAACTCGAATGTGAAGTGGTGCGCGTCACGAATCGAAAATATTCGCGCGTGTGATTAGTCGTGGAAGGAAATTGCTCGATCGGCTCGTCCCGCGCGATGCCGGCAACGCTTGTTGCAGCGGCGCAGAATCGCACTTGCGCGCCGGCAAAACGCCCAGCGAAGCGCTAACCCGACGAATTTTCTTGATGCACGCGCTTCCTCCACGCAGTGACGTAACGCCGATGAATGGCAGGCATCAGAACAATTGATCGCGGCGGCGCCTTGCGCGCCGCGTTTCGCGCGATCGCCATTTCAATTGTAATGCAGCGCATGTCAGGCATGCCGAATGCGGTGAAAATTACAATCGGGCAATGATCGGCAAAACAATAATTGGAAGACGCGGCGTCAATCCGGCATCAATTGCGGCACACAAAAAAAGAACAGCCGGCGGGAGGGGGCCGGCTGTTCTGGGGATGAACCGGCGGGGGGAGACCGGTTCGGGGGATTTCGGACCACTCGCTAGCGATGTGTGGTGTGCTCCACCGCCTGCCAAGTGCGACCAAATAACGCTTCGACTTAGTAGCCGCCGCCGAAGCTCTGCGACGCGCGGTCGATGTACGACTCGCCGCGGATCACGGTGTTGTGCTTGGCGGACAGCGCGACGTTGCGGGTCTGGAACGCGGTCGCGTCCGAATAGCGGTTCTGCAGGTTGCCGTCGAACTCCGACGCGGATGCAACAGCAACCGTGCCGAGGGTGAGGGCGGCGATGAGAGCGGTCTTGGTGATCATGATGGTATCTCCTTCGTATGAGTCCAAACTTGGTTGAGCTGAAGTCGATTCTTGCTGTTTTCGACTTCATCGTCGGAGACTTCCGTGCCCGACTGATGCACTGGAGATACGGATCATCTCGTTCAATAGGAAATCACGAGACGGCGCCTGAAATCACCAAACGCGTGAACGACACGTGATCGCTGAGCCTGAAACCCGGCCGCGAGGTTTCACGTGTGTCTTCGACGCCCGACATTTGTATCGTTGGTGTCGCGCGCAGGCGGCAAGTCCCGCAAAATGGATTGCGCATGGTACTTTTCAAGCGAGCGACGCGGCAATCATTACCGCTCCGTTCGAAATGGGCGAACGCACGAACACGGCTTTGTGAGAATAGCCGCGGTAGCGGCGCAGGTGGCGCGACATCGTTAACGCACGAGGCAAGCGCATTTACATGCCGCGCGCGGACCGGCATACCTAGGCTCGTATCCTGAACGTGAAGTTTGGGACCCTCGCGATCCGTTTTCCCACCTCGATCAGCCGATGCCCTCGACCGTTTCGGAACGCTACACCGCTCTCGTCCACGAAGGCGAAATCGAGCGCGACGCGGCGCAGGAAGCCATCGCCGCAAAGCTGACGCGGCTGGAGGAGCGGCTCGCGCAGCATCGCCTGTCGCGCAAGTCGTCGCATCTCGGCTGGCTGTTTGCGCGCAGCAAGCCCGAGGGACCAATTCCCGGGCTGTACATTCATGGCGAGGTCGGCCGCGGCAAGACCATGCTGATGGACTTGTTCTTCGCGGGCTCGCAGGTGAAGCGAAAGCGGCGCGCGCATTTTCACGAGTTCATGGCCGACGTGCACGAACGTCTCAGCATCGTCCGTCACGACATGAAGGCCGGCCGCCTCGCCAACAATGGCGACCCGATCCGGCACGTCGCGGATGCGATCGCGCAGGAGACCTGGCTGCTCTGCTTCGACGAATTCCACGTCACCGACATCGCCGATGCGATGATCCTCGGTCGCCTGTTCACACGGCTGTTCGACGAGGGCGTGGTCGTCGTGGCGACCTCGAATGTCGAGCCCGACGAGCTCTACAAGGACGGCCTCAACCGCGCGCTGTTCCTGCCGTTCATCGCGCTGCTGCGCAAGCACCTCGAGATCGTACATCTGCGCGCGCCGAAGGATTTCCGTCTCGAAAAGCTGAGCGGACAGCCGATCTGGTATGTGCCGCCCGACGAAGACGCCGAGGTCGCACTCGACATGGCGTGGCAGCGCCTCACCGGCACTTTGTCCGGCGAGCCGCGCGACCTGAAGATGAAGGGCCGCGTGATCCGCGTGCCCGAAGCTGCCAAGGGCGTCGCGCGCTTTTCGTTTGCGCAGCTGTGCGAGCAGCCGCTCGGCGCGAGCGACTACCTGCGCATCGCGCACGAATTCCATACGCTGATCATCGACCGCATTCCGGTGATGGACTATCCGCAGCGCAACGAGGCGAAGCGCTTCATTGCGCTGATCGATACGCTCTACGACAACGCCGTGAAGCTCGTCGCCTCGGCAGCGGCCGAGCCGCCCGCGCTCTATCTGGCCAGCGAAGGCTACGAGGCGAACGAATTCAAGCGCACCGCCTCGCGCCTGTTCGAGATGCGCTCGAACGAGTACCTGGCGCTGCCGCACGGCCACAATGTGCTCACCCCATCGGGCTCGACCGAGGGCATTGTGGAGACTTGATCAAACCACCTGTTGCGGCTCCAACGTGCAGAGCGCGCCGTCGCCGAACTCGATCTGCAGTGTCGCGTGATGGATCGCGAAGCGGTGCTGCAGCTCATGACAGGTCTGCGCCAGGAACGCATCGCCCGGGTGTCCGGCCGGCATGACCAGGTGGCAGGTGAGCGCGGTCTCGGTCGTGCTCATCGCCCAGATGTGCAGATCATGCGTGCTCGCAACGCCCGGCAGCGCGGCAAGAAAGGCGCGGACATCCTGCGGATCGATGCCGGACGGCACGGCGTCCATCGAGAGCCGAAACGATTCGCGTAGCAGGCCCCACGAGCCCCACAGGATGATGACCGCGATCGCGAGACTCGCCAGCGGATCGATCAGGCTCCATCCGGTAACGAGGATGACCCCGCCGGCGACGACCACGCCGACCGACACGCCCGCATCGGCGATGAGATGCAGCACCGCGCCACGGATATTGAGATCGCCCTTCTGCCCGGACATCAGCAGCAGCGCCGAGACGCCATTCACCACGATCCCGAGCGCCGCAACGAGGATGACAGTCCAGCCCTCGACCGCACCGGGATCGGGTAGCCGCCGGATCGCCTCCCAGGCAATGCCGCCGGTTGCGACCAGGAGCGTGACGGCATTGACCAGCGCCGAGAGGATCGACGCCGAACGATAGCCGTAGGTGAAGCGCGCCGTCGGCGCGCGTCGCGCCAGCACATGCGCGGCCCAGGCCAGCACGAGGCTGAGGCAATCGCCGAGATTGTGGCCGGCATCCGCGAGCAACGCGAGCGAGTTGGCGGCGAGCCCGTAGACGACCTGCGCGATCACCAGCGCGAGGTTGAGCGCCGTCGCGATCGCGAACGCCGCGCCGAAATTGCTCGGCGCATGCGCGTGCGCGTGATCATGGTCGTGAGCCATGGCCTCGATATGGGCCATCGCGTTACCGCCACACAATCACGTTGCGTGCATCGCAGATCAGGAACGGCGCGCGCTGCGCGCGGCGCGCAGCCCCCTGATTTCGTCTTGGCAGCTTCAAACACGTGGCATAATGTATATTGCAAGATTGAAAAAGCTGCAGCCTGCACCCTTCGTTGACTTGAAGCCGTGGCTGTAAGCGTTTAACCACCGGCGACCGCGGTTCCGCGGCGCACCATCAAAATAAGGTCACGTTCTCCATGGCGCGCAAGAAGATTGCACTGATCGGCTCAGGCCAGATCGGCGGTACGCTGGCTCATCTGATCGGCCTGAAGGAGCTCGGCGATGTCGTGATGTTCGACATCATGGAGGGGATTCCGCAAGGCAAGTCGCTCGACATCGCGGAGTCCTCCCCAGTCGAGGGGTTTGACGCGAAATATGCCGGCGCCAATGCCTATGAGGGCATCGAGGGCGCCGACGTCTGCATCGTCACCGCCGGCGTGCCGCGCAAGCCGGGCATGAGCCGCGACGATCTGCTCGGCATCAATCTCAAGGTCATGGATCAGGTCGGCGCCGGCATCAAGAAATACGCGCCGAACGCCTTCGTCATCTGCATCACCAATCCGCTCGACGCCATGGTGTGGGCGCTGCAGAAGTGCTGCGGGCTGCCCAAGAACATGGTGGTGGGCATGGCCGGCGTGCTCGACTCGGCGCGCTTTCGCTACTTCCTCGCCGACGAGTTCGACGTCTCGGTGCAGGACGTCTCGGCCATGACGCTCGGCGGCCATGGCGACGACATGGTGCCAATGGTGCGCTACTCGACTGTCGGCGGCGTGCCGCTGCCGGACCTGGTGCGGCTCGGCTGGACCACGCAGGCGCGGCTCGATGCGATCGTCGAGCGCACCCGCAAGGGCGGCGGCGAGATCGTCAATCTGCTGAAGACCGGCTCGGCTTTCTACGCGCCCGCGTCTTCGGCGATCGCGATGGCGGAATCGTATCTGAAGGACAAGAAACGCCTGTTGCCGTGCGCCGCCTATCTCAACGGCGAGTATGGCGTGAAGGACATGTATGTCGGCGTGCCGGTGGTGATCGGCGCCAAAGGCGTCGAGCGCGTGCTCGAGCTCGAGTTCAACGGTGCCGAGCGCGAGATGTTCGACAAGTCGGTGACCGCGGTGCGCACGCTGGTCGAAGCCTGCCAGAAGATCGCGCCGCAGCTCGGCAAGTGACGCGTTGCAATTCGTAGGGTGGGCAAAGGCGCGCACTTGCGCGCCGTGCCCACCATGAATGATGAATATGGTGGGCTCGCTTCCCGCTATAGCGCGAAGCTTAGCCCACCCTACGGGGCTCGAAGGGGAAGGCCGAATGAACATCCACGAGTATCAGGCGAAAGCCGTCCTCGCGAAATTCGGCGTCCCGGTGCCGCGCGGGTTTCCGGCGTTCAACGTGGGCGAAGCGCGCAAGGCCGCGCAGGACCTCGGCGGCCCGGTCTGGGTCGTCAAAGCACAGATCCATGCCGGCGGGCGCGGCAAGGCCGGCGGCGTCAAGGTCGTCAAGTCGATCGACGACGTCGAGAAGGAAGCAACGCGCCTGCTCGGCGGCACGCTGGTCACGCACCAGACCGGCCCGAAGGGCAAGCAGGTCAACCGCCTCTATATCGAGGAAGGCTCCGCGATCGCGAAGGAGTTCTATCTCTCGATGCTGGTCGACCGCGGCTCCTCGCGCGTCGCGATCGTCGCCTCGACCGAAGGCGGCATGGACATCGAGAAGGTCGCGCACGACACGCCGGAGAAGATCCTCACCATCGCGATCGATCCGGTCGAGGGCGTCATGCCGCATCACGTGCGGCGGCTCGCCAAAGCGCTGCAGCTCGAAGGCGATCTCGCCAAGCAGCTCGGACCACTGGTCATCAAGCTCTATGCGGCGTTCACCGCGCAGGACATGAGCCTGCTCGAGATCAATCCGCTCGTCATCACCAAGGACGGCAAGCTGATCTGCCTCGACGCCAAGGTCGGCTTCGACGACAACGCGATGTTCCGCCACGCGGACAATGCGGCGCTGCGCGACGAGACCGAAGAGGACGAGAAGGAGATCGAGGCCTCGAAATTCGATCTCAACTACATCGCCCTCGACGGCGAGATCGGCTGCATGGTGAACGGCGCCGGGCTGGCGATGGCGACGATGGACATCATCAAGCTTTACGGCATGTCGCCGGCGAACTTCCTCGATGTCGGCGGCAGCGCGACGACCGATCGCGTCACCGCGGCATTCAAGATCATCACCTCCGACCCGAACGTGAAGGGAATTTTGGTCAACATCTTCGGCGGCATCATGAAGTGCGACGTGATCGCCGAAGGCGTGGTCACGGCGGTGAAGGAAGTCGGCCTGCGCGTGCCGCTGGTGGTGCGGCTCGAGGGCACCAATGTCGAGAAGGGCAAGGAGATCATCGCGAAGTCGAATTTGAATGTGACTTCCGCGGATGACCTCGACGATGCCGCGCAGAAGATCGTGAAGGCCGTGAAGGGCGCGTGATGCCGACCCTGATCGCTGCGTCTGGCCGTAGGGCGGGCAAAGGCGCTTGCCGTGACGGCACAATAGTACGAGGCGGTTGCGCGCCGTGCCCGCCATCGGAGCGGCGGCGGGCAACAGCGCGCCCCTCGGCGCTTCACATCGAGGCCGTCGTGCCCGCCTTTTGCCCGCCCTACGCCGACTGAGCGCGAGGTTACATGTCCATCCTCATCGACAAGAACACGAAGGTCATCTGCCAGGGCTTCACCGGCAAGAACGGCACCTTCCATTCGCAGGCCGCGATCGACTACGGCACCCAAATGGTCGGCGGCACCGCGCCCGGCAAAGGCGGCGCAACCCATCTCGGCCTGCCGGTGTTCGACACCGTGAGCGAGGCCAAGGAGGCGACCGGCTGCGACGCGAGCGTCATCTACGTGCCGCCGCCCGGTGCGGCCGACGCGATCGCCGAGGCAATTGATGCCGAGATCCCGCTGATTGTCTGCATCACCGAAGGCATTCCGGTCGCCGACATGGTGAAGGTGAAGCGGGCGCTCGCCGGCTCGAAGTCACGCCTCGTCGGCCCGAACTGTCCGGGCGTGATGACCGCGGGCGCCTGCAAGATCGGCATCATGCCGGGCAACATCTTCAAGCCCGGCAAAGTGGGAATCGTGTCGCGCTCCGGGACGCTCACCTATGAGGCGGTGTTCCAGACGACGGCCGAGGGCCTCGGTCAGACCACCGCGCTCGGCATTGGCGGCGACCCGGTGAAGGGCATGGACTTCATCGACGGGCTCGAGCTGTTCCTCGCCGACAAGGACACGCAGGCGATCGTGATGATCGGCGAGATCGGCGGTTCCTCCGAGGAGGACGCCGCGCAGTTCCTGATCGACGAGGCCAAGAAGGGCCGCAAGAAGCCGATGGTCGGCTTCATTGCCGGCCGCACCGCCCCGCCCGGGCGCCGCATGGGCCATGCCGGTGCGATCATTTCGGGCGGCAAGGGCGACGCGGAATCCAAGATCGCCGCCATGGAGGCGGCGGGCATCAAGGTCTCCCCCTCGCCCGCGCGCATCGGCAAGACCCTGGTCGAGGTCCTGCGCGGCTGATCCGGGTTATTCTTTTACGAAAGACTCGGCGCCCGCGGGGCCCTTGCGTTATCCGCCGAAGTGCGCCTCCAGCCCTGGTTCCCGCGCTCCCTGCAAAGTGATGATTTCTTATTCATTTCTTGTTCTTTTAATTGCCAACTCGCGCCTTTAAATAGGGTAAAAGCGGCCCGCCCGCCGGGCCCGGGCAGATTCGGGGCCGATTTTCGGCCGATAGGGCGTGCAACGCGCCCGCAAGCACTGATGGATGCGGCAAATGTCTCGCCAAGATGCCAATGCGGCTTTTGCGATCTCCTCGTTCCTCTATGGCGGCAACGCCGCCTATATCGAGGATCTCTACGCGCGCTACGAGGCCGACCCGAAGTCGGTTGATGCCGAGTGGCAGGCCTTCTTTGGCAGCCTGAAGGACGGCGCAGACGCCACCAAAAACGCGCGTGGCGCCTCCTGGAGGAAGCCGGCGCTGATCGCGCGCGACGAGACGCTCTCGGCGCTCGACGGCCAATGGGCCGAGACCGAAAAGAAACTCGGCGACAAGGTGCGCGCCAAGGCGCAGGCCACCGGCGTCGAGCTGTCGGCGAGCGACGTGCAGCAGGCGACGCGCGACTCGCTGCACGCCCTGATGCTGATCCGCGCCTATCGCATCCGCGGCCACTTCCACGCCAATCTCGATCCGCTCGGCCTCGAGGGCAAGAAGGACGATGAGGAGCTTGATCCGCGCTCTTACGGCTTCGGCGAAGCCGACCTGGACCGCAAGATTTTCCTCGACAAGGTGCTCGGCCTCGAGTTCGGCACCATGCGCGAGATCGTCGCGATCCTGCAGCGCACTTATTGCCAGACCGTCGGCGTCGAGTTCATGCACATCTCGAACGCGCAGCAGAAGGCCTGGATTCAGGAGCGCATCGAGGGGCCCGACAAGGAAATCACCTTCACGCGCGAAGGCAAGCGCGCGATCCTCAACAAGCTGGTCGAGGCGGAAGGCTTCGAGAAATTCTGCGACGTCAAGTTCACGGGCACCAAGCGCTTCGGCCTCGATGGCGGTGAATCGCTGATCCCGGCGCTCGAGCAGATCATCAAGCGCGGCGGCAATCTCGGCGTGAAGGAGATCGTGCTCGGCATGCCGCATCGCGGCCGGCTCAACGTGCTCACCCAGGTGCTGGGCAAGCCGCATCGCGCGCTGTTCCACGAGTTCAAGGGCGGCTCGGCGGCGCCGGACGATGTCGAAGGCTCAGGCGACGTGAAGTATCACCTCGGCGCCTCGTCGGATCGCGAGTTCGACGGCAACCAGGTGCATCTCTCGCTCACCGCCAATCCGTCGCACCTCGAGATCGTCAACCCGGTCGTGCTCGGCAAGGTGCGCGCCAAGCAGGACCAGCATGACGCCTCGCCTGATGATCGCACCATGGTGCTGCCGCTGCTGATGCATGGCGACGCGGCGTTCGCCGGCCAGGGCGTGGTCGCCGAATGCTTCGGCCTGTCGGGGCTGAAGGGCTATCGCACCGGCGGCTCGCTCCATTTCATCGTCAACAATCAGATCGGCTTTACCACCTATCCGCGCTACTCGCGCTCCTCGCCCTATCCGTCCGACGTCGCCAAGATGATCGAGGCGCCGATCTTCCACGTGAACGGCGATGATCCAGAAGCGGTGGTGTACGCCGCCAAGGTCGCGATCGAATTCCGGCAGAAATTTCAGAAGCCGGTCGTCATCGACATGTTCTGTTATCGACGGTTCGGCCACAACGAAGGCGACGAGCCGGGCTTCACCCAGCCGCTGATGTACAAGGCGATCCGCGCGCATCCGACCACGCTCGAGATCTACGCCACGAAGCTGATCGGTGAAGGCGTCGTCACCGAGGGCGAAGTCGACAAGATGAAGTCGGACTGGCGCGCGCGGCTCGAGGCCGAGTTCGAGGCCGGCACGGGCTACAAGCCGAACAAGGCCGATTGGCTCGACGGGCATTGGGCAAAGTTCAAGTTCGCCAACGACATCGACGATCCGCGCCGCGGCAACACCGGGGTCGCGCTCGATACGCTCAAGCGCATTGGTGAGAAGATCACCACGGTGCCGCAGGGCTTCCATGTCCACCGTACCATCCAGCGCTTCCTCGACAATCGCCGCAAAGCGATCGAGACCGGCCAGGGCATCGACTGGACGACGGCCGAGGCGCTCGCCTGCTGCTCGTTGCTGCTGGAGGGACATCGCGTGCGCCTGTCGGGTCAGGACTCCGAGCGCGGCACGTTTTCGCAACGCCACTCGGTGCTGATCGACCAGGAGAGCGAGGCGCGCCACACGCCGTTCAACCACATCGCCGAGAAGCAAGGCCGCTTCGAGGTGTTGAACTCGATGCTCTCGGAAGAGGCCGTGCTCGGCTACGAATACGGCTACACGCTGGCCGAGCCGACCGCGCTGACCATGTGGGAGGCGCAGTTCGGCGATTTCGCGAACGGCGCGCAGGTCGTGTTCGATCAGTTCATCTCGTCGGGCGAGCGCAAGTGGCTGCGCATGTCCGGACTCGTCTGCCTGCTGCCGCACGGCTATGAGGGCCAAGGGCCGGAGCACTCCTCGGCGCGGCTCGAGCGCTTCCTGCAGATGTGCGCCGAAGACAACATGCAGGTCGCCAACTGCACGACGCCTGCTAACTACTTCCACATCCTGCGCCGTCAGCTGAAGCGCGAGATCCGCAAGCCGTTGATCCTGATGACGCCGAAGAGCCTGCTGCGCCACAAGCGCGCCGTCTCGCGGCTCGACGAGCTCGGCCCGGACGCGACCTTCCATCGTCTGTTGTGGGACGACGCCCAGACCAACAAGGACGATGCGATCAAGCTCGTCGCCGACGACAAGATCCGCCGCGTCGTGCTGTGCTCCGGCAAGGTCTATTTCGACCTGCTCGAGGAGCGCGACAAGCGCGGCCTCGACGACGTCTATCTGCTGCGCGTCGAGCAGCTCTATCCGTTCCCCACCAAGGCGCTGATGACCGAGCTGTCGCGCTTCAAGCAGGCCGAGATCGTCTGGTGCCAGGAAGAGCCGCGCAACATGGGCGCGTGGTTCTTCGTCGATACCTTCATCGAGTGGGTGCTCAATCAGATCGGCGCCAAGCATCGCCGTCCGCGCTACGCCGGACGTCCCGCGATGGCGGCAACCGCGACCGGGTTGATGTCGAAGCACCAGGCGCAGCTGAAGGCGTTGCTGGAAGAGGCGTTGGGTTAACACCGTCGTCATGCCCCGCGAAGGCGGGGCACCCAGTAGACGCCGTCCTCATGTAGCTGCACGGCGGCCTGCGTTTACTGGGTCGCCCGCTTTCGCGGGCGATGACGATGGAGGGCAGTTTGAACGAACGGAAAGACGATCATGACCGAGATCCGCGTCCCCACTTTGGGCGAGTCCGTCACCGAGGCGACGATCGGCAAATGGTTCAAGAAGCCGGGTGACGCCGTTGCGGTCGACGAGCCGCTGGTCGAGCTTGAAACCGACAAGGTGACAATCGAGGTGCCGGCGCCCGCCGCCGGTACGCTCGCCGAGATCGCCGCGAAGGACGGCGACACGGTCGCGGTCGGTGCGTTGCTCGGCGAGATCAAGGACGGCGCGGGCGCGAAGCCTGCCGCCAAGCCGGCACCCGCCGCGGAAGCCAAGCCCGAGACCAAGGCCGAAACCAAGCCCGCCGCCAAACCCGCGCCCGCCGCGGAGCCGCCGAAGATCGTCGCCAGCGATGCGCCGCTCGCGCCTTCGGTGCGCAAGCTCGCGACCGAAACCGGCGTCGATCCCGCCAAGCTCGAAGGCACCGGCCGCGACGGCCGCGTCACCAAGGGCGACATGATGGCGGCGATCGAGCGCGCCGCCGCACAGCCGACGCCGGTCGCGCAGCCGGCCGCCGCCGTGCAGGTGCGCGCACCCTCGCCGGCCGACGACGCGGCGCGCGAGGAGCGCGTGAAGATGACACGGCTGCGGCAGACCATCGCGCGGCGCCTGAAGGACGCGCAGAACACCGCCGCGATGCTCACGACCTTCAACGAGGTCGACATGAGCCACGTCATGGGCCTGCGCAATCAGTACAAGGACCTGTTCGAGAAGCGCCACGGCGTGAAGCTTGGCTTCATGGGCTTCTTCGTGCGCGCCTGCGTGCAGGCGCTGAAGGAAATTCCCGCCGTCAACGCCGAGATCGACGGCACCGACCTCATCTACAAGAACTACTATCATGTCGGCGTCGCGGTCGGGACCGAGAAAGGCCTGGTCGTGCCGGTGGTGCGCGACTGCGATCACAAGTCACTCGCCGAGATCGAGAAGGAGATCGCCGCCTACGGCCGCCGCGCGCGCGACGGGCAACTCAAGATCGAGGAGATGCAGGGCGGCACGTTCACGATCTCGAACGGCGGCGTCTACGGCTCGCTGATGTCGACCCCGATCCTCAACGCGCCGCAGTCCGGCATTCTCGGCATGCACAAGATCCAGGAGCGGCCGATGGTCGTCGCCGGCAAGATCGAGGTGCGGCCGATGATGTATCTCGCGCTCTCCTACGATCACCGCATCGTCGACGGCCGCGAGGCCGTGACGTTTCTGGTGCGCGTGAAGGAATGCCTGGAAGACCCGGCGCGGCTCGTGCTCGATCTGTAATGCTTCTCGTCATCACCGGGCCCGCGCTCGCCGGGCCCCGGTGCTCCCGCTCATCAAGAGATGACGCTCCCTTGGAGCTTTGAATGACCTACGACCTCACAGTCATCGGCACCGGCCCCGGCGGCTATGTCTGCGCGATCCGCGCGGCACAGCTCGGCATGAAAGTCGCCGTCGTTGAGAAGTGGCCGACGTTCGGCGGCACCTGCTTGAACATCGGCTGCATCCCGTCGAAGGCGCTGTTGCATGCCTCCGAGCTGTACGAGGAGGCCGGTCATGGCTTCGCCGCCATGGGCATCAAGGTCATGGGCCCGAAGCTCGATCTGCCGGCAATGATGAAGTTCAAGGACGAGGGCGTCGACGGCAACGTCAAGGGCGTTGCGTTCCTGTTCAAGAAGAACAAGATCGATGCCTTCATCGGGCACGGCAAGATCACCGCGCCGGGCAAGATCGAGGTGAAGGGCGCCGACGGCAAAACTCAGACGGTCGAGACCAAGAACATCGTGATCGCGACCGGCTCGGATGTGGCGCGGCTGAAAGGCATCGAGATCGACGAGAAGCGCATCGTATCGTCGACCGGCGCGCTCGCGCTCGAGAAGGTGCCGGCGAATCTGCTGGTGGTCGGCGCCGGCGTGATCGGACTCGAACTCGGCTCGGTATGGCGCCGCCTCGGCGCGAAGGTGACGGTCGTGGAATTCCTCGACCGCATTCTGCCCGGCATGGACCTCGAGGTCGCCAGGCAATTCCAGCGCATGCTGCAGAAGCAGGGCATGACGTTCAAACTGTCCTCGAAGGTCACCGCGATCGACAGCTCGGGCAAGATCTTGAAGGCGAGCGTCGAGCCGGCGGCGGGCGGCGCCGCGGAGACGATCGAGGCCGACGTCGCGCTGATCTCGATCGGCCGCGTGCCTTACACCGAGGGTCTCGGCCTCGCCGAGCTCGGCGTCACCATGGAGCGCGGGCGCGTCGTCATCGATCAGCACTTCGCCACCAATGTCCCCGGCATCTATGCGATCGGCGACGTCATCGCCGGGCCGATGCTCGCGCACAAGGCCGAGGACGAAGGCATCGCGGTCGCCGAGATGCTCGCCGGCGAGGCCGGCCACGTGAACTACGACGCGATTCCGAACGTGATCTACACGTTCCCGGAAGTCGCCTCGGTCGGCAAGACCGAGGAAGAGTTGAAGCAGGCCGGCATCGCCTACAGCGTCGGCAAGTTTCCGTTCACGGCGAATGGCCGCGCCAAGGTCAATCGCACCACCGATGGCTTCGTCAAAATCCTCTCCGATGCCAAGACCGATCGCGTGCTCGGCGTGCACATCGTCGGCGCCGACGCCGGCACGATGATTTCGGAAGCCACCGTCGCGATGGAGTTCGGCGGCGCGGCGGAAGATATCGCCCGCACCTGCCATCCGCACCCGACGCTGTCGGAAGCCGTCAAGGAAGCCGCCCTGGCGGTCGCGAAACGGCCGATCCATATGTGACGCCGCGGCCGTCATTCCGGCCAGCCGCGCGTTGGTGACATCCATCGCGCCGCGATCTCCCCTGCGACAACATGCACCCCGGCTGGCGCCGGTGCGTCGGCTGGTACGGCCGGTGCGTGCTACTATGTCGGCGTGAACCGGCCTGTGTCCGCGGGCGACTAAGGCTTGAATGGGCCTTTGACCATGCGTCGCGTTTTCAAACCGTTCCTGATCCTGCTCGCGCTGTTCTTCCTGTTCGAGGCGTGGTTGTGGGAACACCTGCGCCCGATCGTGGCGTGGGTCGTCAATCTCGTTGCCTGGGACAGGCTGAAAGCGCGCCTCGCCGCACTGATCGATCGCCTGCCGCCCTTTGCGGTGCTGATCGTGTTCGTGATCCCGTTTATCCTGCTGCTGCCGCTGAAATTTCTTGAGCTCTATCTGATCATGCACCGGCAATGGGTCGCGACCATTCTGGTGCTGATCCTCGCCAAGCTGCTCGGCCTCGGCGTCACCGCCTTCATCTTCGACGTGACCAGGCCGAAGCTGCTGCAGATGCCCTGGTTCCGCTGGTGTTACGAGTTGGTGCTGGTCTGGCTCGCGAAGGCGCATGCGCTCGTCGATCCGATCAAGGCGCGCATCAAGCAGCAGCTCCGCCGCTGGATCTGGCTCGCCAAGCCCGGCCGTCCGAGCCGCTTCTTCCGTCGCATCGCGCGCATCCGCCGCCGCGCCTTCGCGCAGCCGGCGGAGTAAGAGCTTTCTGACTTCGTAGGGTGGGCAAAGGCGCGCCATAAGCGCGTTTACGCGCGTCTTACGACACGCTATGCGCGCCGTGCCCGCCGCAATGCAAACGGTGGGCACGGCGCTGCGCTGTTCATGTGCGGAGACGCAGCCGCACTGGACCGCGCCTTTGCCCACCCTACACGTCTCAACGAATAGTTCAGTGGTGACCACCGCCGCCGGCGAACCACGCCTCGATGGCATGCAGCACGTTGTGCAGCGCGTCCGGCATGAACAACCCTCCGGCCATGAACAGCATCCCGATCAGCCCGATGCCGATCGCCGCCCAGGCGAGCGCCATGATGCTGGTGATGACCGCGGCTGAGCACAGCACGATGCCGATCTGGAACGCCGCCGAGGCGAACTCGAAGTTATGGTACTTGTTGAGCTGCACGTCGCGCGCCTTCTCCATCTCCAGAGCGCGGCGCGAAAGCTCGCGCGTGCCTTCACCCTTGCCCCCGCCCGCCTCCGGCTCCGACTGGTAGCGCGCCGCCGTCTTGGTCCACTCGTCGATCTGCTTGTCGAGTGAGGCCTTGCGCGGTCCGTCCGAGCCCACCGCTTCGATCTTGGCGAACTCCGTCGCGACGATCGTCGCCGTGCGGCGGATGTTCTTCGCCTGGAAGAAATTCCAGAGGTTCGAAGCCTCGATCTGGAAGTTCAGTGCCGCGGTCTGCGCGCTCTTGCCGAAGGTCTCCGAGAACGCCAGAAACAGCGCCAGCACCGAGATGATCAGCGCGATCTGCTTGTTGTGCCCGCCTTCATGCGCCGCATGCTGCGCGTGCTCGGCATGCTCGAGATTCTCGTGCGCCCCAGCCATCACCGTCTCCCATGCTTTCTGGTGGCGCGACGTTGAGCCGAACTTGCGGCCGATCGCAAGGGGGCTGTGAAAAGCGTCAAGACATCGTCATACAAAAGCCCGGACCTTGCGGCCCGGGCTTTCGTTGGAGGTTGGCGGATGGTGAGGCCGCCTGGTCTCTGTCGCCCGCGTCCCGAAGGCTAGCACCCTGGCGGCCGTGCTCAAGCTCAATTTGTCAGCACGGTTGCGTGAGTTTTGGAACTCCACCAAACGGATGATACGGGCCGGACCGCTACGCCCGCGGATGCGCAGCGCGATAGACGTTCAGCAACTGCTCGGCATCGACCGCGGTATAAATCTGCGTCGTCGAGAGCGACGCGTGGCCGAGCAGTTCCTGGATCGCGCGCAGATCGCCGCCGCGCGCGAGCAGATGGGTCGCAAACGAATGCCGCAGCGCGTGCGGCGTTGCGGTCTCGGCAAGGCCGAGCGCGCCGCGCAGCCGCGCCATGGTGAGCTGCACGATGCGCGGTGAGAGCGGGCCGCCCTTCTGGCCGACAAAGAGCGGTTTCTCGTCGGCAAGATCGTATGGGCAGAGCGCGACATATTCGTCGATCAGCTCGAGCACTCGCCGCAGCACCGGTACCATACGCTTCTTGTTGCCCTTGCCGAGCACCGTGATGACGTCGCCCTTGCCGGCTTGCGGCACGGCTTCGCGCGTCAGGCCGAGTGCTTCCGAAATGCGCAAGCCCGATCCGTAGAGCAGCGCGAGCACGGCAGCGTCGCGCGCCAGCACCCACGGCTCGCGCTCCTCGCCGGCGCGCACATCCGCATCGGTGAGCCGCTTGGCGGAGGTCGCGGTCAGGGGCTTCGGCAGGGTTTTCGGCAGCTTCGGCGCCCGCACCGCGGCGAGCGCGCCCACACGGCCCTTGCCGTTGCGTTCGAGGTAGCGCGCAAACGAGCGCGCGCCGGCAAGCACGCGCATCAGCGAGCGCGAGCCCATGCCGTCCGAGCGGCGCGACGCCATGAAGGCGCGCACATCACGCGGCTCGATCGCGGCGAGCGACTTGAGGGTCGGCTGCTCGCCGAAGTGCGCGGCCAAAAACGCCAGGAACTGGCGCACGTCGCGCTCATAGGCCTCGACGGTTTTCGGCGACATGCGTCGCTCGGCGGCAAGATGCGCGCGCCAGCCGATGAGCTCCGCCACGACTTCGGCGGAGGCGAAAGTCAGGTCGGCTTCGGCCGCATCAGTCATGGTCACCCCGGGCGAGCCTCTCTCGGCGATCCTTCGAGGCGCCCACCTTCGCCGAAAGCTCCGGCGGGCTCCTCAGAACGAGGGCTAGCTTGACACCCCGGCTATAATCCCGTGGCTTGGTTCAGCCTTCCTTAAGATACTCGAGTCGCAACCCGCATGGCACGCATTGTCGACGTTCTGGTGCCGGTCGCGCTCGACCATGCGTATTCCTATCGTGTTCCGGAGGAGCTCGAGGTCCAAATCGGCGATCTCGTGGCGGTGCCACTTGGGCCGCGCGAATCGGTCGGCGTGGTGTGGGCCGACAATGTTCCGGTCAAACCGGGGCTGCACAACCGCCTGAAGGACATCGTGGCGGCGCTCGACTATCCGCCGCTGCGCGCGGAGCTGCGCAAGTTCGTCGACTGGGCGGCAAACTACACGCTCACGCCGCGCGGCATGGTGCTGCGCATGGCGTTGCGCATGGGCGAGCTCGGTCCCGAGCGCGAGCGCGTCGCGGTGCGGCTCATCGGACCGCCGCCGCAGCGGCTCACCCCGGCGCGCCGGCGCGTGCTGGCGGCGCTCGAGGATGGGCTGCTGCGCACCAAGGCGGAAGCCGCCAAGGATGCCGGCGTCTCGGTCGGCGTCATCGACGGCCTCGTCGATGAGGGCACGCTCGAGACCGTCGCACTGCCGCCCGAGCCGGTCGCGCGCCAGCCCGACCCTGACTACCGCACGCCGGAATTCACCGGGCCGCAGCGCATGGCCGCCGACATTTTGCGTGGCGCCGTTGCGCATGGCGGTTTTGCGGTCGACCTGCTCGACGGCGTCACCGGCTCGGGCAAAACGGAAGTCTATTTCGAAGCGATCGCCGAGACGATCCGCAAGGGCCGCCAGGCGCTGATCCTGATGCCGGAAATCGCGCTGACCACGCAGTTCCTCGATCGCTTCGCCGAGCGTTTCGGTGTCCGCCCTGCCGAATGGCACTCCGAGCTCTCGCCGCGCAAACGCGCCCGCACCTGGAGCGCGGTCGCGGCCGGCGAGGTCAACGTCGTGGTCGGCGCGCGCTCCGCGCTGTTCTTGCCTTATGCGGATCTCGGGCTGATCGTGGTCGATGAAGAGCACGACGCGGTCTACAAGCAGGAAGACGGCGTGCACTATCATGCACGCGACATGGCGGTGGTGCGCGCGCGCATTGCCGACATTCCGATCGTGCTCTCCTCGGCGACGCCGTCGGTCGAGACGGTCGTCAACGCGCGGCGCGGACGCTATCGGCGCCTCGCGCTCGCCGAGCGCTTCGGCGGCCAGCATCTGCCGGCGATCGAGCCGATCGACCTGCGCCGCGAAGGCCCGCCGCGCGGCCGCTTCATTGCGCCGCGCCTCGCCGGCGCGGTGAAGACCGTGCTGGAACGCGGCGATCAGGCGCTCTTGTTTCTCAACCGCCGCGGCTATGCGCCGCTCACGCTGTGCCGCGCCTGCGGCTTTCGCTTCAACTGCCCGAACTGCGATGCCTGGCTGGTCGATCATCGTTTCAAGCGCCAGCTCGTCTGCCATCATTGCGGCTTCGCCATGGCGCCGCCACCGGCCTGTCCGAAATGCAAGGCGGTCGATTCGCTCGTTGCCTGCGGGCCCGGCGTCGAGCGGCTCGAGGAGGAGACCGCCGCGCTGTTTCCGGAGCAGCGCGTGCTGGTGCTGTCGAGCGATCTCATCACCTCGATCGAGCGCATGCGCGAGGAATTCCGCGAGATCGAAGAGGGCCACGTCCATATCGTCATCGGCACACAGCTGATCGCGAAAGGACATCACTTCCCGCGGCTCAATCTGGTCGGCGTGATCGATGCCGATCTCGGTCTCGGCTCGGGCGATCCGCGCGCGAGCGAGCGCACCTTCCAGCTCTTGCATCAGGTGATCGGCCGCGCCGGCCGCGAGGAGGGCCGCGGCTTTGGCTACCTGCAAACGCACCAGCCCGAGCATCCGGTGATGCAGGCCCTGATCACGCAAGATCGCGAAGCGTTCTACAATTCCGAAATTGCGGCGCGCGAGCGCCTCACTTATCCGCCGTTCGGACGGCTGGCGAGCCTGCTCGTCACCGGCGAGAACAAGCACGCCACGGAAAGCTTCGCCCGCAAGGTCGCGCTGGCCGCACCGCGCAATGAGGACGTACGCGTGCTCGGCCCCGCCGAGGCGCCGCTCGCGGTCGTGCGCGGGCGCCACCGCTACCGCCTGATGGTGAAGTCGGCGCGCAATTTCGATCTGTCCGGCTATCTGCGCGATTGGCTTGTCGTCGCGCCGAAGCCGAAGGGCGGGATCAAGCTCGAGATCGATGTCGATCCGCAGAGCTTTTTGTGACCCTGTGTCCCACACGGGATGAAGCACGAAGTGATGCATCGCAGATGCGGCACCGTTCCAGACGCCAGCGCCTGTGCGATCCCGGGTCTGCAGCGCATGCTGCGCTGCGCCCGGGACACAGTCTAGCTCGGCTCCGGCGCCGCCGCGTCGCGCGCCGGCAACAACACGCAGGCTGAGGCCGCGAAGATCAACGCAAAGCCGATGACGTCAGGGAGCGTCGGCAATTCACCCAGAATCAGCGCGGTTGCCAGGACCCCGATCACCGGCACGCTCAACACACCGAGCGAAGCCGTCATCGCCGAGAGGCGTCCGATGATCTTGAACCAGAGAAAATACGCAAAGCCCGACCCCACGATGCCGGTGAAGATCGTGCTGACCCAGGCGGGCGCATGCACGCGTTCAAAATGCGGCACGCCTTCGACCAGCACGAGACCGATCACGATGATCAAAAATCCGACCGCGAGCTGCCACGCCGCAACCGTGATTTGGTCACCATCGATCTGCGCCCATTTCACGTAAACGGTGCCTGCCGCCCAGCTCACGCCGGTCGCGACTGCGAGCATCAAGCCGGCCGGGACGCCGTGCTGTGCGAGCGGCCAGATCAGGATCGCCATTCCGGCGACGCACAGCGCGAGCGCGAGGACCCGCGCGCGATCGAGGCGCTCGCCGAGCACGACATGCGCGAACAGCGCCGCCCAGATCGGCATCGTGTAGGACAGGATCGTGACGCGCGAGGTCGCCGCCATCATCAGGGCGAACGCGCTCAGCATCGTGAAACCGACGATGTTGAGCACCGCGGCGATCGCAACATGCGCCCAATCCTTCAGTCCGCCGAGCGCAAACTTGCGTCGCTGCAGCGCCACGATCGCGAACAGCGTCGCGGTGCCGAGCGACAACGAGATCATGCGCATGCTGAACGGCGGGATTTCGCTGAGCGCGATCCGCATTGCGGGCCAGGTGAGGCCCCAGACGATGCTGAGCGCGACCAGCATCAGCTTTGCGGTCGCATCGGTCGTGTCGTGTGATGGAGCTTGCACGCGAAACCTGAGTTGGGCGGAAGCGTGGCGAGAAGTGTCTGCGCGTGTCATGAACGCCCCGTCACCCGCTGACAACCCGCGAACAGCATGTCAGCCATGCCGGGACTCGCGCGATTGTGCGTGCACGAGGGAAGAACGCGCGGAACATCGCTGTTATAGTGAGCGAGGGGCGAGGTCCTTGTAGAACAACGTACCGGAGGAGAGTGTCATGTTGCGCCCGATCATCGCTATCGCGGCTGCTGCGTTCATTGCACTGGCGTTTGCATCGACTGACGCTTCAGCGCGTCCCGGCGGCGGACACCGCGGAGGCTTTCACGGCGGCCACGGCGGCTTCCATCATCATCACGGCGGCTTCCGTGGCTTCGGTCCGGCCATCGGACTGGGAATCGGGCTCGGCTATGGGCTTGGATCGCCCTACTACTACGCCGGCTATCCCGGCTATGGCGGCTGCATTCGGCCGCGCCGCGTCTGGACCGCCTACGGCTGGCGGATCGTGCCGGTGAATGTCTGCCGCTACTATGGCTATTATTGAGGCAGTTCCACAGCCTGCCTAAAGTGTGCACTGCGGGAACGCACGAGCCTGGACGGCGTTAAAGAGGGGCCGATGCGCCTCGGAGACGCCGTCATGGACCTTGAAATGCACGAAACGATCGCCGGAAAGCTTGAGGCCGGTAAAACCGCCGGCTGGCTGTCCGACTATCTCGTGGCATGGCATGGCCCAAGCGGCCGCCTCGTACCCGCGGTCACCGTCTGGCGCTCGCCGGGCTGGAACAACGATACCGTCATGGCTTACCTGCGCGGACTGCTGAGCGGCCTTGTTCCCGCCCGTGGCATCGTGATCGCCGAATAACCGTAACGCGCCCGGCATCTCGCAGCATCGGTTCCTACATGCTAGGAACCAGCGCCTCGGGATGTACCTATGACCGCGCCACTGAAAGCAATCGAAGGCACCTCGATCGCCGACGCGATGGCCGAGATCGGCCGCCGCAGCCGGCAAGCTGCGCGCACGCTCGCGCTCAGCCCGCGCGCGCAGCGCGACGCCGCGCTCACCGCGATGGCGCAAGCGATCCGCGCGAGCGCGGCCGGCATTCTGGCCGCCAATGCCGAAGACGTCGCCGAGGCGAAAGCGACGGGCGCGACATCGGCATTTCTCGATCGCCTCCTGCTCGATGAGACGCGCGTCGCCGCGATGGCGGACGGCGTCGAAGTCGTGCGCAACTTGAACGATCCGCTCGACGCCGTCATTGACAGCTGGACACGACCGAACGGCATGGTGATCGAGCGGGTGCGCGTCCCGCTCGGCGTCATCGGCGTGATCTACGAGAGCCGTCCCAACGTGACGGCGGACGCCGCGGTGCTCTGTCTCAAAGCCGGCAATGCCGCGATCCTGCGCGGCGGCTCGGAAAGCTTCCGCTCCGCGCGTGCGATCCACACGGCGCTGGTTGAAGGCCTGCGCGCGGCCGGTCTGCCCGAGGACGCGATCCAGCTCGTGCCGACGCGTGATCGCGCCGCCGTCGGGCTGATGCTCGCCGGACTTGACGGCAATCTCGACGTGATCGTGCCGCGCGGCGGCAAGGGCCTGGTCGGCCGCGTGCAGGCGGAGGCGCGCGTGCCGGTGTTCGCGCATCTCGAGGGCGTCGTGCATGTCTATGTCGACAAGGCGGCCGACCTCACAATGGCAAAAGACATCGTCAAGAACGCGAAGCTGCGCCGCACCGGCGTGTGCGGCGCCGCCGAGACGCTGCTGATCGACCGCGCCGCCGCGCCAGCGATGCTGAAGCCGCTCGTCGGCATGCTGCTCGATGCCGGCTGCGAGGTGCGCGGCGATGCCGACGTGCAGAAGGCCGACGCGCGCGTGAAAGCCGCGACCGAGGAGGACTGGCTGGCCGAATACCTCGACGCGATCATCGCCGCCAGGCTCGTCGGCGGCGTCGACGACGCGATCGCGCATATCGAGCGCTATGGCTCGCATCACACCGATGCGATCGTGACGGCCGATCAGACCGCTGCGGACAAATTCCTGCGCGAGGTCGACTCGGCGATCGTGCTGCACAACGCCTCGACCCAATTCGCCGACGGCGGCGAGTTCGGCTTCGGCGCCGAGATCGGCATCGCGACCGGCCGCATGCACGCGCGCGGACCGGTCGGCGTCGAACAGCTCACCACGTTCAAGTACCGCATTCGCGGCAGCGGGCAGACGCGCCCTTAGGTGCTTTGGCTTTCGTGCACTTCTTTTCCCCATGAAAACGGTGGCGGCTGCGAGCCGCGGGGCAAGGGTCCTTTCTGCGTTGAACCAAGCAAGTCATCACCCCACCCGTTGCGCACGTGGCCCGATCCGCCTGCCGCCGCACGCGCCCGGCCTGCGCATCGGTCTGTTCGGCGGCACGTTCGATCCGCCGCACGCCGCGCATCGCGCGGCCTGTCTTATTGCGATGCGCCGACTCAAGCTCGATCGCATCTGGTGGATGGTCACACCGGGCAATCCGCTGAAGGATACGCGCGGCCTCGCGCCGCTCGCACAGCGCATCGCAGCGGCGCGCGCTCTCGCGCGGCATCCGCGCATTGACGTGACCGGCGTCGAGGCCGAGTTGCGCACGCGCTACACCTACGACACCGTGGCGCAGCTCGTTGCGCGCTGCCCGGGCGTGCAGTTCGTCTGGATCATGGGCGCCGACAATCTGCGCAGCTTTCATCGCTGGCAGCGCTGGCGCGAGATCGCGGACCTGGTGCCGATCGCGGTGATCGATCGCGTCGGTCCGAGCCTCTACGCAACAGCCGGCGCTGCCGGCCAGGCGCTCGCGCGCTTCCGCATCAAGGAGAGCGCGGCCCCTTCGCTTGCCAGCCGCCGCCCGCCGCGTTGGGTGTTCCTGCATGGCCTGAAATCGCCGCTGTCCTCGACCGCGCTGCGTGCCGAGCGCGCCAAAAGATCGGACAGGTAAATTGGACGCGCTCACCGCGTTCGGCCTCGTCGCGGTGACCGCGATGCTGGCTACCTACGCGCTGGAGGACACGAGCCCGCACTTCATTCTGGCCTTTGCGGCGGCCTGCGCGCTCGGTTCAGTCTACGGCTTCCTGCAGGGCGCCTGGCCATTCGGGCTGATCGAGGCGATCTGGGCCGCTGTTGCGATTCGACGCTGGGCGCTGCGCCTCCGGCCCCGCATCGACCCCGCAGGCCCTTCGACCTAAAGGCGCGCAGGTGTCACATAAAGGTCGCGGAATCCGACGAAATTGGCCTTGTCGGAACGGCGTGAGGTTGAATTAATTAACTTCACGCGCATATCCTATGCACAGGCCCCGGGCAGGGTGTCCGGGGCGGCGAGCCGAAAGGATCAGCAACCCTGTCCATCACTGCGCTCTCTCGGGCAGCCCGTTTCAAGCCCGAACCGGTTTCCAAGGCGCGTCCTGAGCCCGAGGAAACCCTTCGCCTCGTCCTCGCAAGCCTCGACGACATGAAGGCCGAGGACACCGTCACAATCGACCTCCGCGAAAAATCGAGCTTGGCTGACGCCATGGTGGTGACCTCTGGCAGGTCGCATCGGCATGTCGGCTCGGTCGCGGATCGCATCGTCGAGAACCTCAGCAAGGCGGGATGTCGCGACCTGCGCGTCGAAGGCCTACCGCATTGCGACTGGGTGCTCATCGATGCGGGCGACGTGATCGTCCACGTCTTCCGACCCGAGGTCCGCGACTTCTACGGCCTCGAGAAGATGTGGTCCGGCACCGCCGGCCGACGCAAGGCGAGCTGACCTCAGTTGCGCATGATCTGATCCGAAAACCGGTACCCATCCCGGATCAAGTCCGGGACACGCCTTTTCGGGATCATGCGCAGGCATTCCATCCGCCCTGCGTGATAGTCTCACGCGATGCGGATTGTTGTGGCTGCGGTCGGCAAACTGAAGCGTGGAGCTGAGAGCGATCTCAGCGAGCGCTATCGCGAGCGCGCCGCCAAATCCGGGCGCGGCATTGGGCTGCGCTCCCTCGAGCTGGTCGAGATCACCGAGAGTCGCGCGCGCGACGCACAGCGTCGCATGCTCGAGGAATCGATCGCGTTGCAGAACGTCATTCCCGACGGCGCCGCGACCGTGCTGCTCGATCCGCGCGGCGAAATGATCGACTCCCATTCCTTCGCCAAGCGGCTGCGCGCGCTCAGCGACGCGGGCCGCGATGCGGCGTTCGTCATCGGCGGCCCGGACGGGCTGGCGCCGACGCTTGTCGAGGAAGCCGAACTGCGCCTCGCCTTCGGCCCGCAGACTTGGCCGCACCAGCTCGTGCGCATCATGTTGCTGGAGCAGATCTATCGCGCGATCACCATTCTCTCCGGACACCCCTATCATCGCGATTAGCGCATATCCCGAAAAGGCCTGTCCCGGACTTGATCCGGGATGGGCACCGGTTTTCCGAAAAGGATATGCGCCAACGCAAGAATCTAGGACGAGGCCTGGCCGGAAGCGCCGCCACGACGCGGGCCGGGCGAGGAGCGCTCCAGCCGCATCGGCCCCAGCGCGAATCGCCCCGCAGCACGCCGCGGCGCGGGCGGCCCGCCGCCATCCGGCGCGTACAGGCCGAGCGCACCCGCTTTCTCACGGATTTGTGACGATGCCGGCGCCGGTGGCGGGGTAGCGCGCCGGCGCCTCCCCGACGTTCACAACCATATTTGCCACTTGACTTTGCGCGGCTTCAGCTACGGGGGGATCACGTGTTAGGTTAATCGTTCCTCAATGAACTGGCTCAATGCTCGCCGTATGGTCCTCTTTCGGCCCGGAGCAGGTTACCGACTGCTGCTCGCCATTGCCGGCGCCACCGCCCTGCTGGCGAGCCACCCGGCCGCGCGTGCGCAGGGCCCCCAGAAGCCTGTCACGGTTGCGCCCGAGGCCGCGAAGGGCGCGCGCGAGGAGGAACTCGCGCGGGTTCAGGCCGAACAGAAGAAATCGGCCGAATTCGCCACCAAACTCAAGTCCGAGATCGAGGCGATCGGCGAAGACCGCCGCAAGCTGACGCAATCGCTGCTCAACGCGGCGTCAAATATTCGCACCGTCGAGGAACGCATCGCCGCGACCGAGGGGCGGCTGAACGCCCTCTCGGGCAATGAAGACACGATCCGCCGTTCGCTTGCGAGCCGCCGCGCCGTCATCGCCGAGGTTCTCGGCGCCCTGCAGCGGCTCGGCCGCAAGCCCCCGCCCGCCCTGCTCGTGAGCCCCGAGGATGCCCTGCAGGCCGTGCGCGCCGCGATCCTGCTCGGGGCGGTGCTGCCGGACATGAAAATCGAGGTCGACACCCTGGTGGCAGATCTCGGCGAACTCGGACGAGTACGTAGTCAAATCGATGCCGAGCGTGAGGGACTCGGCCGTGATCTCGCCGCACTTTCGCAGGAAAGAATGCGGATGACCGTGCTCGTCCAAGAGCGCCAACGCAAGCAGGCAGAGACCGAGAAGGCGCTGGAGGCTGAGAAGGGCCGAACCGCGCAGCTTGCGCGCCAGGCGGAAAGCCTCAAGGACTTGATCACGAAGCTGGAACAAGAGGTTGCTGCCGCGGCGCGCGCCGCAGCGCTGGCGCAGGTCAAGGCAGACCTGAAAGGCGCGCCGAATGATCCGGGTCGGCTCGGGCCGGCGATAGCATTCGCCTCCGCCAAGGGCGTGCTGCCGATGCCGCTGCATGGAAGCAAGATTCGCGAATTCGGTGCTCCCGATGGTTTAGGGGGAACCGAAAAAGGCCTGTCGATCGCAAGTCGCGCAGGCGCACAGGTGACCGCCCCTTGCGACGGCTGGGTTGTCTATGCGGGACCGTTCCGGTCCTACGGACAACTCTTGATCCTGAACGCCGGCGGCGGATATCATGTCCTCCTTGCGGGGATGGAACGAATCTCGGTGGATTTGGGCCAGTTCGTGCTGACCGGGGAGCCGGTTGCCGTGATGGGCGGCGGACCGCAATCGGCTGCTGCAATTGCGACCGGGTCGAAACAGCCGGTCTTGTACATCGAGTTTCGCAAAGACGGGACTCCCGTCGATCCGAGCCCCTGGTGGGCCATAACCAATAGCGAAAAGGTCCGCGGATGATACGCAGAACTTCACTGGTGCTCCTGGGCGCAGCCGCCGGCGTTGCGGTTACGCTCCTTGCTACGCAGCCGCGGCTGATCATGATGGGGGCGAGCGCCAAGGCCGCCGCCGCCGACACCTACCGCCAGCTCAACTTGTTCGGTGACGTGTTCGAGCGCGTGCGCGCCGACTACGTCGAGAAACCCGACGACGGCAAGCTGATCGAGCAGGCGATCAACGGCATGCTCAACGGGCTCGATCCGCATTCGAGCTACATGGACTCGAAGAGCTTCCGCGACATGCAGGTGCAGACGCGCGGCGAGTTCGGCGGCCTCGGTATCGAGGTCACGATGGAAGACGGCCTCGTGAAGGTCGTCACTCCGATCGACGATACGCCTGCCGCCAAGGCCGGCATCATGGCGAACGACGTCATCACCCAGCTCGATGGCGAGCAGGTGCAGGGCCTCACCCTGAACCAGGCGGTCGAGAAGATGCGCGGGCCGGTGAACACCAAGATCAAGCTGACCATCATGCGCAAGGGTCAGGACAAGCCGATCGAAGTGTCGATCACCCGCGACGTGATTCGCGTCCGCTCCGTGCGCTCGCGCACTGATGGCGACGATATCGGCTACATCCGCATCACGCAGTTCAACGAGCAGACCTCGGAAGGGCTGAAGAAGGCGATCACCGACATCCAGGCGCAGATCCAGAAGGACAAGCTGAAAGGCTACGTCCTCGACCTGCGCAACAATCCGGGCGGCCTGCTCGACCAGGCGATCTCGGTGTCGGATGCGTTCCTCGAGCGCGGCGAGATCGTCTCGACGCGCGGCCGCAATGCCGAGGAGACGCAGCGCTACTCGGCCCGTCCGGGCGATCTCATCAACGGCAAGCCAGTGATCGTGCTGGTCAATGGCGGCTCGGCTTCGGCGTCCGAGATCGTCGCCGGCGCGTTGCAGGACCACAAGCGTGCGACCATTCTCGGCACGCGCTCGTTCGGCAAGGGCTCGGTGCAGACGATCATTCCGCTCGGCAACAACAACGGCGCGCTGCGGCTCACCACCGCGCGCTATTACACGCCGTCCGGCAAATCGATCCAGGCGAAGGGCATTGTCCCCGAGATCGAGGTGCTGCAGGACGTGCCGGAGGATCTCAAGGCGCGCGCGGACACCAAGGGCGAGGCTTCACTGCGCGGGCACCTGAAAGTGCAGGAAGGCGAGGAGAAGACCGGCTCGCAGTCCTACATCCCGCCGGACCAGAAGGACGACAAGGCGCTGCGCGAGGCGCTCGACCTGTTGCGCGGCGTGAAGACCAATCCGGCCTTCCCGCCCAACACCAAGGCCGCGCTGGCGCCGCAGCAGTAAGCAGCGCAGCGGACCGATACCGGAACGGGGCGGCCACGAGCCGCCCCGTTTGCTTTTGTGCATGACCGCGACCGCGCCCGTCCCGACAGCGGGGCCATGCGCGCCGTTACGGTAAACGCTCGGTTAACGCTCGGGCGCTAGGCTCCCCGCGATGCGCCCTGTTCGGGCGTGATGCGGAGCCCGCCGGATGGCGACCGAAGCGCAAGATTCAGCCGACTCGTCGGCCGACGACCTGAGCAAGCCGCTCGGCAGGAAGAAGCCGAAGCGCAAGGCCCTGGTCATTCCGCCCTGGATCGTCACGCGCACCATCGCGGGCGTGCTCGGCGTCTGCGTCGCCGTGCTGGTCGGCTGGATCCTGTTCGTCGACGAGCCCTATGGCGGCGAGCCGATGATGATCGTCGGCGCCGATACGCGCGGCGCATCGCAAGTCGCCAAGCCCGGCGAGAGACCCGAACAGCAAAAGCCCGGGGCGGGCGCGCCACTCGGCGAGAACGGCAAGCCCGAACCGGGCCAGACGGTCACCATCATCGACGGCTCGACCGGCAAACGCCAGGAAGTGACCGTGACGCCGCCGGGCCAGAAGGGCACCAAGCCCGAGACGAAAGGCAGCGGCAAGCCCGAGACGCGCTCGGATGCCACCATCGATCAGCGCCTGATCGAGGCCTCGCGCCATGGCGCGATTCCGAAGATCGCGCCGGACGGCGCGCGTCCGGCCGATGTCTATGCGAAGCCGGTCAGGCCGCAAGCCAGAAATGACGGAAAGTCCGACGGAGCGAACGCTGAGGGTGCGAAGCCCGAAGGTCCAAAGACCGATGGACCACGGGTTGCGATCGTGGTCGAGGGACTCGGCATCGGCGCCAACGCGACCGCCGAGGCGCTGGCGAAGCTGCCGCCGCAAGTGACCTACGCGTTCTCGCCTTATGGCACCGACGTCGAGCGCTGGGTCAATCGCGCGCGCGGCGAGGGCCATGAGGTGCTGCTGCAGGTCGGCATGGAGCCGCTTGATTTTCCCGACAATGATCCTGGCCCGCAGACGTTGCTCACGGCGCTCTCCGCCGAGCAGAACGTCGATCGCCTGCACTGGTTCATGAGCCGTTTCCAGGGCTATGTCGGCGTGACCAGCCTGATGGGCGCGCGTTTCACCGCAACCGATCAGGCGCTCGTCCCGGTGCTGCGCGAGATCGGCAGGCGCGGGCTGATCTACTTCGACGATGGGTCCTCGCCGCGCAGCGTCGCCGGCCAAATAGCCGGCGCCAGCAACGTGTCCTACGCGCGCGCCGACGCGGTGCTCGACAGCGTGCCGACCGCGAGCGAGATCGACGGCGCGCTGGCGCGGCTCGAAGCCACCGCGCGCACGCGCGGCGTCGCCATCGCGGCCGCGAGCGTGCTGCCGGTGACGATCGACCGCATCTCGCAATGGGCGCGCGGCGCCGAAGATCGCGGCATCACGCTGGTGCCGCTCAGCGCGGTCGTGAGCCGGGTCAAGACGGCGAGCTGAGGGGTAGTGAGTGGTGAATAGTGAGTGGTGAATAGGCAGTGGCGAGAAGCGCATCCTTCGGCTACTCACTACCCACCATTCACCACTCACGCGTCCGCTCATGCCTCCGCGCGAATCCCTCCCCTACCGCCCCTGCGTCGGCACCATGGTGCTGAACCGCGACGGGCTCGTCTTCATCGGCCGGCGCACCGAGGGGCCGGAGCACGTCGATCTCACCCATGTGTGGCAGATGCCGCAGGGCGGCATCGATGAGGGCGAGGATCCCTGGCCTGCGGCGCTGCGCGAGCTCTACGAGGAGACCAACATCTCATCGGTCGAGAAGCTCGGCGAGGTGCCGGATTGGCTCGCTTATGATCTGCCGCCCGATGTCGCGAAGGAAGCCTGGAAGGGCCGCTATCGCGGGCAGACGCAGAAATGGTACGCGCTGCGCTTTACCGGCGAGGACAGCGAGATCGACATCTTCTCGCCCGCCGGCGGCGCGCACAAACCCGAATTCATCGAATGGCGCTGGGAGCCGATGCGCAACCTCCCGGACCTCGTCATTCCGTTCAAGCGCGCTGTGTATGAGCGCGTGGTCGACGCATTCCGGCATCTGGCAGAATAGCGCGCATGGCATCGGACCTGCTCTACCGCCCCAATGTCGGCATCGCACTGTTCAACCGTGACGGCCGCGTCCTGATCGCGCATCGCTTCAAGGATGACGGGCCGGAGATCATCCTGCCCGGGCTCGAATGGCAGATGCCGCAGGGCGGCATCGATCCGAACGAAGACCCGCGCCCGGCCGCGCAGCGCGAGCTTTACGAGGAGACCGGCGTCACCAGCGTCGAATATCTCGGCGAGACGGCGGACTGGATGACCTACGACTTCCCACCCTATAACGGCGCGCCGCACCGCCTGGCGAAATTCCGCGGTCAGCGGCAGAAATGGTTCGCGTTCCGATTTCTGGGCGAGGAGCGCGAGATCATCGTGGCGGACATCCGCAACGATCAGCCGCAGGAGTTCGATGCGTGGCGCTGGGAGCCGCTCGCCAATGTGGCGGCGTTGGTGGTGCCGTTTCGGCGCGCCGTCTACGAGATGGTGGCGAAGGAGTTCGCGCGGTTTACGTCACCGACCTCATCTTGAGAGGATGTGAGCCTTTTGCCTGTAGCCGGATGAGCGCGTTAGCGCGAAATCCGGGGCCGCCCGGGGTGTCGCTTCCCTTACTCGGGCTACGAGCTACCATGAGCTACGAGCTTGCTCAGCCCTCATCCTAAGGAGCGCAGCGCGCTTCAGCGCGGTGCGCGTCTCGAAGGATGGCGGCGAGCGCGGCGTCTGTGGCCATCCTTCGAGACGCACGACTCGCTAACGCGAGCGCGCTCCTCAGGATGAGGACAGCCGACGCCGGATTTCGCTGCGCTCCATCCGGACTACAAGTCTGAGGTTTTATCGGAACCGGCCTGGGGTCTTCTTGAGCACGATCGTTATCGACGATCGGTTCCCCTCGTCGGGATCGTGCTCAATGCATCGCCGTGCCTTCGAGGTGCTGGTCGATGTCCTTGTAGTGATCGAGCCGCTCGATGGCGCGGTCGAGCTCGGAGCCGGCCGCCATGTCCTTGATCCGCGCCTCCTGCTCGGCGATGCGCTTTGCCAGGATCGCGCGGTCGAAATCTTCCATCGAGTCGGCGAGGTCGGCGAGCACCGTGAGCTTGCCGTCGGTCGCGACCTCGGCGAAGCCGCCGAGCACGATCATGTTCTGCGTCTGATTGTTCACCGTGACGCGCATGATGCCCGGCCGCAGCGACGAGACCAGCGGCGCATGGCCGGCGAGCACGCCGAAATCACCTTCGCTGCCCGGAACGTCGACTTGGTCGACTTCGCCGGAGAACAGCAGCCGTTCGGGTGAGACAAGATCGAAGTGGAAGGTGGCCATGTGTTCTCAGCGAATGGTGAGTGGCGAATGGCGGATGGAATGCTCGCCTCCCGACCAATCACTCTATTCGCTGCTCCCTATTCCCTAATTCTCTATTCGCCACTCGCCGACTTACGCCGCCTCGGCGGCGAGCTTCTTGCCCTTCTCGACCGCTTCCTCGATCGTGCCGACCATGTAGAAGGCAGCCTCGGGAAGGTGGTCATACTTGCCGTCCACCAGACCCTTGAAGCCCTTGATGGTGTCGGCGAGGTCGACGAGCTTGCCGGGCGAGCCGGTGAACACTTCGGCGACGTGGAACGGCTGGGAGAGGAAGCGCTCGATCTTGCGCGCGCGCGACACCGTCAGCTTGTCCTCTTCGGAGAGCTCGTCCATGCCGAGAATCGCGATGATGTCCTGCAGCGCCTTGTAGCGCTGCAGCACCTGCTGCACGCGCCGCGCCACCGCATAGTGCTCCTCGCCGACAACCAGCGGCGAGAGCATGCGCGAGGTCGAGTCGAGCGGATCCACCGCCGGATAGATGCCCTTGGCGGCGATGTCGCGCGACAGCACGGTGGTGGCGTCAAGGTGCGCGAACGAGGTCGCCGGCGCCGGGTCGGTCAGGTCGTCGGCCGGCACGTAGATCGCCTGCACCGAGGTGACCGAGCCCTTGGTGGTGGTGGTGATGCGCTCCTGCAGCGCGCCCATATCGGTTGCCAGCGTCGGCTGATAACCCACCGCCGACGGGATGCGGCCGAGCAGCGCCGACACTTCCGAGCCGGCCTGGGTGAAGCGGAAGATGTTGTCGACGAAAAACAGCACGTCCTGGCCTTGATCGCGGAAGTGCTCCGCGACGGTGAGGCCGGAGAGGCCGACGCGCGCGCGTGCGCCCGGCGGCTCGTTCATCTGGCCGTACACCAGCGCGCACTTCGAGCCGGCCGTCGAGCCGTTGTTCTTCTTCGGGTCCTTGTTCACGCCGGACTCGATCATTTCGTGATAGAGGTCGTTGCCCTCGCGCGTGCGCTCGCCGACGCCCGCGAACACCGAATAGCCGCCATGCGCCTTCGCGACGTTGTTGATCAGCTCCATGATCAGCACGGTCTTGCCGACGCCCGCGCCGCCGAACAGGCCGATCTTGCCGCCCTTCGCATAAGGCGCGAGCAGGTCCACGACCTTGATGCCGGTGACGAGAATTTCCGCCTCGGTCGACTGCTCGGTGTATTCCGGCGCCGGCTGATGAATCGCGCGCTTCGCCGCGGTCTTCACCGGGCCGGCCTCGTCCACCGGATCGCCGACCACGTTGATGATGCGGCCGAGCGTCTCGTCGCCGACCGGCACCGCGATCGGCTGGCCGGTGTCGGTGACCTCCTGGCCGCGCACCAGGCCTTCCGAGGTATCCATCGCGACCGTGCGCACGGTCGACTCACCGAGATGCTGCGCAACTTCGAGCACCAGGCGGTTGCCGCCGTTCGTCGTCTCCAGCGCGTTCAGGATCGCCGGCAGGTGGCCCTCGAACTGCACGTCCACGACGGCGCCGATGACCTGGGTGATGCGTCCTACGGGATTAGCCATGTCGTCCTCTATTGTCAGAAACCGTTACGCCTCGATCAGGTCAAGGCGTCGCTCGATCCTCGACAGCCGCTCGTCAAATCGGTCCATCCGCTGGTTCACCGTACCGATCAGGGTCACGATGTGACCAGTCGTTTGCTCCAGCGCCGAAACTCGGTTTTTCAATTCGCCAACGTCCAATTCCATGCGCTCCTGGGACGCACGAACTCGTCGCAGGTGCTCAAGGATCAAATTAGCGGCTTCGTCTGTCATGTCCTGAATATAGGCCAATATCGGCAGGTATCACAGCGCCTCGGCGCCGGAGATGATCTCGATCAGCTCCTTGGTGATCATTGCCTGGCGCGTGCGGTTATAGGTGATGGTCTGCTTGCGGATCATTTCGCCGGCATTGCGCGTCGCATTGTCCATCGCGCTCATGCGCGCGCCCTGCTCGGACGCGGCGTTCTCGAGCAGCGCACGGAACACCTGCACGGCGATGTTGCGCGGCAGCAGCTCGGCGAGAATGTCGACCTCCTCGGGTTCGTATTCGTACGAAGCCGCCGCCCCGTTCGCGGCGTCCGCCTCGAACACCGGCGGAATGATCTGCTGCGCGGTCGGGATCTGCGCGATCACCGACTTGAAGCGCGAGAAGAACAGCGTCGCGATATCGAAGCCGCCATCGTCGAACAGCTTCAGGATCTTCGCCGCAACCATGTCGGCCTGGACGAACCCGAGTTGGCGTACGCCGCGCAGCTCGATCACTTCGACGATCTGCTTCTCGTAATTGCGGCGCAGTTGCTCGAAGCCTTTGCGGCCGACGCAGAGGATCTTGACGGTCTTGCCTTCGCTCGCCAGGCGGTTGGCGTGCTCGCGCGCAAGCCGCACGATCGCGGAGTTGAACGCGCCGCACAGGCCGCGCTCGGCGGTGCAGACAATCAAGAGATGCGTCTGGTCGGCGCCGGTGCCGCGCAACAGCGGTGGCGCGCTGTCGAGGCCCGCGACCGAGGCCGCGATATTGCCGAGCACGCGGTCCATGCGCTCCGCATAGGGGCGCGCGGACTCGGCGGCGGCCTGCGCGCGGCGCAGCTTAGAGGCCGCGACCATCTGCATCGCCTTGGTGATCTTCTGCGTCGCCTTGGTGGCGGCGATGCGGACCCGCATGTCCTTGAGTGAGGCCATGGCTTACCAGCTTGCTCCGACGTGCTCCCTCCCCCCATAGCCCGTCAAAGACGGGCGTAAACGCCCTGACGGCGGGGGAGGGTTGGGGAGGGGGATCGCGGTGATCGAAACAACGTCGACCCCCACCCCGGCGCGCAAGTGCGCGCCGACCCTCCCCGCAAGGGGGACGGTAAAGAGCGGAGAGGTCGGCGTGATCGTCACGCGAAGCTCTTCGCGTAGGCGTCGACCGCGCTCTTGAGCTTGCCGGCGGTCGCGTCGGTCAGATCGCCGGTCTGGCGGATGTCTTCCAGGATCTCGGTGTGCTTGGTGCGCACCAGCGACAGCAGGCCGTCCTCGAAGGCGCGCACGCGCTCGACGCCGATCGGGTCGAGATAGCCGTTCACGCCGGCATAGATCACGACCACCTGCTCTTCCATCTTGAGCGGCGAGAACTGCGGCTGCTTCAAGAGCTCGGTCAGGCGCGCGCCGCGCGCGAGCAGGCGCTGCGTCGTCGCGTCGAGGTCGGAGCCGAACTGCGCGAACGCCGCCATCTCGCGGTATTGCGCGAGCTCGCCCTTGATGCGGCCGGCGACCTTCTTCATCGCCTTGGTCTGTGCCGAGGAGCCGACGCGCGACACCGAGAGGCCGACATTCACCGCCGGGCGAATACCCTGATAGAACAGGTCGGTCTCGAGGAAGATCTGACCGTCGGTGATCGAGATCACGTTGGTCGGAATGTAGGCCGACACGTCGTTCGCCTGCGTCTCGATCACGGGCAGCGCCGTGAGCGAGCCAGCGCCCGCGCCGTCGCCCATCTTGGCGGCGCGTTCGAGCAGGCGCGAGTGCAGGTAGAACACGTCGCCCGGATAGGCTTCGCGGCCCGGCGGGCGGCGCAGCAGCAGCGACATCTGGCGATACGCGACGGCCTGCTTCGAGAGGTCGTCATAGATGATCACGGCGTGCATGCCGTTGTCGCGGAAGTACTCGCCCATGGTGCAGCCCGCGAACGGCGCGAGGAACTGCATCGGCGCCGGGTCCGAGGCGGTCGCCGCCACCACGATCGAGTATTCGAGCGCGCCCTGCTCCTCCAGCACCTTCACGAACTGCGCGACGGTCGAGCGCTTCTGCCCGACCGCCACATAGACGCAGTAGAGCTTGATCTTCTCGTCCGTCTGCGCGTTCAGCGGCTTCTGGTTCAGGATCGTATCCAATGCGATCGCCGTCTTGCCGGTCTGGCGGTCACCGATGATCAGCTCGCGCTGGCCGCGGCCGATCGGGATCAGTGAGTCGATCGCCTTCAGGCCGGTCGCCATCGGCTCATGCACCGACTTGCGCGGAATGATGCCCGGCGCCTTGACGTCGACGCGGGCGCGCTTCTCGACCTTGATCGGGCCCTTGCCGTCGATCGGATTGCCGAGCGCGTCGACCACGCGGCCGAGCAGGCTCTTGCCGACCGGCACGTCCACGATCGCGCGCGTGCGCTTGACGGTCTGGCCTTCCTTGATTTCGCGGTCGGTGCCGAAAATCACGATACCGACATTGTCGCTTTCGAGATTGAGCGCCATGCCGCGCACACCGTTCTCGAACTCGACCATCTCACCGGCCTGCACGTTGTCGAGGCCGTAGACGCGGGCGATGCCGTCGCCGACCGACAGCACCTGACCGACTTCGGAGACTTCGGCTTCCTGGCCGAAATTCTTGATCTGGTCTTTCAGGATGGCGGAAATTTCCGCGGCGCGGATATCCATCAGCGTGCCTCTTTCATCGCGAACTTGATCGAATTGAGTTTGGTGCGCAGCGACGCATCGACCATGCGCGAGCCGAGCTTCACCTTGAGCCCGCCGATGATCGAGGGATCGACTGTGACGTCGACCTTCACGTCCTTGCCGGTGACCTGCTTCAGCGCGTCACGGATCTCGTTCATGCGCGCGTCGTTGAGCGTCTCGGCGACGGTGACCTGCGCGGTCACCTCGCCCTTGTGCTGCGCGACCAGCGCGTTGAACGCCCTGATCATGTCGCGCACCGCGAACAGGCGGCGATTGGTAGCGACGACTTTCAGAAAATTCGCCGCGATGCCGGTCAGACCTGCCTTCTCAAGCACCGCTGAAAGGGCTTTCGCCTGCTCCTCGGCCGAAAAGGCCGGCGAGCGCACCAATCGGGAAAGATCAGGCGACGAGGCGACCAGCGCGTCGAACGCGCTCAGATCGGATTGCACTTGGTCGACGGCCTTGCCTTCGAGCGCCAACTCGAAGAGAGCGGTTGCATAACGCCCCGCCATGCCAGAAACGATTCCGCCTTCGCCTGCCACGCCTGCTCTCGCCCGCCCGTTTTTCTGACGTTTTTCGAGGGTTTTGGCCGCGCGTGGGCGCCGCCAGAAGCCCTTGAAATTGAAGGGACTTTTTCTCGCGGCTTCCCGACATGCGCGTTGGCCCGCGAAAATCGCCGGTTTGCTAACACACGCGCCACGGCGGTGCAACATTGGGGCGGGAAAGCGATTGCCGCACCGACGCGGGTGCGTTGGAAGGCCGCGCCAGCAAAAATTGCGCCGGCCCGAGGCGGGCCGGCGCGCCAGTGATTCATGTGTTCGCGTTCAGGCTAGTCGTAGTCCCAACCGCGATCGCGATAGTGATGCCGGTACCAACCATGGTGATGGCCGCGGTACCAGCCAGGCGGGTAATCGCGGTAGTCGCGATAATGGGCGCGCGGACCGACGCCGACGCTAAAGCCATTCGGGCCGACATAGATCCCCTGAGCCATCGCCGGCGCGGCAGTCAGCACCACGGCAGCGGCGGCGATGCTGAGCGCAAGTTTTCTCATGACATCCTCCTTCGCTTGCAGTGAGTCCAACGTCTCGCGCGCGCTGAGGTTCACATGATTTGACCGGTGTTCCGCCCCCCGAAACACGTTGAAACGATCCGTGTTTACGGCACTCTTCATGCGTTTCGAGACCGCATCACATCATGCAAAGTCATTGGTTCCTGCGGGTTCGCTCGGCTACTCTCACGCGCCCGCCATGCTCGATCTTCTTCCCGCCGATCTGTCGACCGCGCGACTTGTCTTCCTGCTCGCGACTGCTTTCATCGCCGCGACGGCGCGCGGATTTTCCGGCTTCGGCGCCGCGCTGATCTTCGTGCCGCTCGCCAGCACGGTCGTGAGCCCGAAGCTCGCCTCGCCACTGTTGCTGATCACCGATGCGGTGCTCGCCGCCGGCTTCATTCCGGATGCCTGGCGCAATGCCGACAAGCGCGAGGTCTCGATCATGGCGCTCGGCGCCGCGATCGGCATTCCGCTCGGCACGCTGATGCTGGTGCGCCTCGATCCGACCCACATCCGCTGGGCCATCGTGGTGCTCGCCGGCGCCATGCTGGCGCTGTTGGTTTCAGGCTGGCGCTATCACGGCAAACCAACGCCGCCGCTCACCTTCACGGTGGGCGGCCTCGCGGGCGTCTGCAGCGGCGCGGCGCAGGTCGGCGGACCGACGGTCGTGACCTATTGGCTCGGCAGCCTACACACGCCGATGATCGTGCGCGCCAACATCATCCTGTATTTCTCGATCTCCACCGCGATCGCGATGGTCAGCTATTTCATCGGCGGCGTGCTGACGCTCGAGGTGCTGAAGCTCTCGCTCGTCGTCGGTCCCGTCTACGGCCTTGGCCTGTTTCTCGGCTCGCGCCTGTTCGGCGTCGCCGACGAGGCGCTGTTCCGCCGTCTCTGTTACGTGCTGATCGCGGTGGCCGTGGTGGTCAGCCTGCCGGTGCTG
>Ga0081539_10001144_pt1 | contig 48051 bp, 40 predicted proteins | sample TabmetS4T2R2_FD_71023 | JGI IMG/M metagenome (GOLD analysis project Ga0081539, IMG submission 71023) | Tabebuia heterophylla rhizosphere microbial communities from the University of Puerto Rico - S4T2R2 | ecosystem: Host-associated > Plants > Roots > Rhizosphere ... | reverse complement strand
AAGAGCCGGGGGGCGATCAGGGGGGGCATGAAGAAAGGAAGAGTGGGGGCGGAGCGACCCCCCCCCCCACGCCCCCACCTCCCTTTTTTGGATATTTGGCGCCGGCGGCGAGGTTCAGCGCGCGCGCCATTGCTCGACCCAGAGCGAGGACGGGTTCAAATGGCCGGTGGGGCGCACGCCCTCCAGCCAGGGCGGCCAGATATGCACGTCGGAGCGGAACCACAGCGGCAGCTGCGGCAGGTCCTCGGCGTAGATCGCCTGCAAGCGCTGCCACAGCACACGGCGCTTCTCGCGGTCCAGCTCCTCCGGCAACGCCTCGATCAGCGCGTCCATCTCGGCGTTGCGGTAGCCGCCGTAGTTCTGGCCCGACCAGTTGCGCTCCGGGCGCGGGATCTCGTCGGAATGCAGTGTGGAACGCGGGACGTTCTCGGGCGAGCTCACCCAGGCGAACAACGCGAGGCCCTGGAAGCGGCGGCGCGACACCGACTCGCCGAAGAAGACGCGCGGCGGCTCGTTGCGGATGCGCGTCTCGATGCCCACGGCGCGCCACTGGCCCTGCAGCACCTGCTGCACCGCCTCGCGGCTGCGGTTGCCCGCGGTCGTCATGAGCTCGAGCGAGAGGCGTTCGCCGGCGGCGTTGCGCCGCACACCGTCGGGGCCGGGGCGCCAGCCGGCTTCCTCCAGCAGCGCCGCGGCGCGGGCCGGATCGAAGGGCCAGCGACGGACGGATTCGTCGTGCATGACGTCCAGCGGATTGACGCCGGTATGCGCCACCACCTGGCGGCCGCCGAACAGGCGCTCGACGATCTGCGCGCGGTCGGTCGCCATCAGGATCGCCTGGCGCACGCGGCGATCGGCCAGGGCCGGCACGTCCTCGTTGGCGTCGAGATGCTCGAAGATCAGGCCGGGGCGGTATTCGAAGCGGAAGCGGCTGCCGGTGCGGCGCTCCAGCGCGATCGCCTGCTCGATGGGCGGGCCGAGCTCGCCGGCGATCATGTCCAGCTGGCCGGCGAGAAGCTGCGCTTCCAGCGCCGTGGTGTTCTCCACCGCGCGCACGGTGATGCGGCGGAAGGCGGGCGCGGCGCCCTGCCATTGCGGGTTGCGTTCCAGGGTGATGGCGGCGCCGGGCTGGGTCGCGGTGATGCGGTAGGGGCCGTTCCACAGCGCGGGGTTGGTGGTCTCGGTGTCGTAGGCGGTGCGGGTGCGGTAGGTGCGCGGATCGGCCTGCCAGCGCGCGCGCTCGACATGCGCGGGCAGCGGCTGGAAGTCGCCCATGGAGGCGAAGTCGAAGGTGATCTTGTCGAGCCGCAGGGTGATGGTGCGCGGGTCCTCGACGATCAGCTCATAGGCGCTGCGGTAGAATTCCGCGGGGCCGAATCCGGTGGCGAATTCGCGGCCGGCAGCCCAGGCGAAGAGCAGGTCCTCGGCGGAAACGGGCGTGCCGTCGCCCCAGCGCAGGCCTTCGCGCAGGCGGTAGGTGACGCGGAGGCCGGGCTTGCCCTCGGGCGTGGTCTCGCGCTGGGCGAGGCCGTTCTCGAGGGTGGGCAGGGTCTCGCAGGAGAGGCAGGCGAGCCGCCAATCGGCGTCATAGGCGGTGAGCGGGCGGCGCGCGAAGCCGAGCACGTAGGACTTCGCGACCATGGCCTCGATGTTGGGGTGGAAGGTCGAGGGGTACTGGATGATGCCGATGGTCAGGCTGTCGCGCGGGGCCTGCGCCGCCGCGGCGAGCGGCAGGAGTGCGAGCAGGGTGACGCGTGCCAGAAGCCCCATGCGTCCCATGATGCGCCAAGCGGCGTGCCGGCCTCAAGGCTGCGCCCCCTTCTCCGCCGGACAACGGTGCAGGTTTCCGCGTGCCGTTGCCGGTCGCGCCAAGTATCCAAAAAAAGGCGGTGGGGGGTTTGGGGGGGGCGGAGTTCATCTCCGCCCCCCAACTCTTATTTGAGGGCTGACAGTATCGCGTCCCCCAGCAGCTTCACGTTCAGCACCACGATGAGCGCCGCCGCCGCCCACCCAAGCACGAGCTGCCAGCGCGGCGCCGCCAAGGTGCCGAGCCGCGAGCGGTCGCCGGCGAAGAGCATCAGCGGGATCACCGCGAAGGGCAGCTGCAGCGACAGGATGACCTGCGACAGGATCAGCAGTTGCGCGGTGCCGCTTTCCCCATAGGCGGCGGTCACCAGCACGGCGGGGACGATCGCGACGAGGCGGGTCACCAGGCGCCGCATCACCGGCGGCAGGCGGAAGCGCAGAAAGCCTTCCATCACCACCTGTCCCGCCAGCGTGGCCGTGACGGTGGAGTTCAGCCCGCAGGCGAGGAGCGCGATGGCGAACAGGTAGGGCGCCGCGGCGCCGAGCAGCGGCGCGAGCAGCTGGTGCGCGTCCTGGATCTCCGCCACCTCGGTGTGGCCGCTGGAGTGGAAGGCGGCCGCCCCGGTGATCAGGATGGCGGAGTTGATCAGCAGCGCGAGCGAGAGGGCGATGGTGCTGTCGATGCTCGCGAAGCGGATCGCCTCGCGCTTGCCGTCCTCGGTGTCGGTCCAGGCGCGCGACTGCACCACGGCGGTGTGCAGGTAGAGGTTGTGCGGCATCACCGTGGCGCCGAGGATGCCCAGCGCGATGTAGAGCTGCGTCTCGTTGGTGACGATCGAGGCCGAGGGCAGGTAGCCGCGCAGCACCTCGCCCCACACCGGATCGGCGAGCGCGATCACCGCAGTGAAGCAGCCGGCGATCAGCGTGATCATGCCGATGATGAAGGCTTCCAGCCAGCGTATGCCTTTGCTTTGCAGCCACAGGATCAGGAAGGCGTCGAAGGCGGTCAGCAGCACGCCGAGCAGCAGCGGGATGCCGAACAGCAATTGCAGCGCGATGGCGGTGCCGATGAGCTCGGCGAGGTCGGTCGCGCAGATCGCGACCTCGGCGAGCAGCCAGAGCGGGTAGGAGACGGTGCGCGGGAAGCGGTCCCGGCAGAGCTGGGCGAGGTCCCGCCCGCCGGCGATGCCGATGCGCGCGCAGAGCGCCTGCAGCAGGATCGCCATCAGCGAGGAGACCAGGGCGGCGAACAGCAGCGTGTAGCCGAAGGCGGAGCCGCCGGCGAGCGCGGTGGCCCAGTTGCCCGGGTCCATGTAGCCGACCGCCACCATGTAGCCCGGGCCGATGAAGGCGAGCAGCTTGCGCAGCATGCTCGCGCTGTTCGGCACCGCGACGCTGCGATGGACTTCGGGCAGGCTCGGAGGGCGGCCCAGGGACCCGGTGGGTTCGTCGACTCGCTTCAACACGCTCGGCAGCGCCCCTTCCAGCCCGCAGGATTTCGCTTCAACACCTATTCAACTAGACAATTGTAGGGATGTTGTTGCGGCCACCCAACAACTGCCCTGCATTAGGCGATGGGTCGCCGCGCTGACAAGGGGTGCGTCTCACTCCTCCTTCGGCTTCGCCTCCGCGGCCGAGCCGATGCCGCCGTGGCGCTTGGACCACTCCATGGGATTCTCGAGGAATTTGCGCACTTCCTTGAGCGCTGCCTCGCTGAAATAGGGGCGCTCGCGGCAGACCTCGAGCACGTCCCACCAGGTGCAGAGGGCGTGCAGGCCAAGGCCCATCGCCTTCATCGTCTCGAAGGAGCCGGGGAAGACGCCGTAGTAGAAGACGACGAAGGTGTGGTCGCAGATCGCGCCGGCATCGCGCAGCGCCTGGGCGAAGCGGATCTTGGAGGCGCCGTCGGTGGTCAGGTCCTCGACCAGCAGGGTGCGCTGGCCCTCCGGCACCTCGCCTTCGATCTGGGCGTTGCGGCCGAAACCCTTGGGTTTCTTCCGCACATAGGCCATCGGCGTCAGCATGCGGTCGGCGATCCAGGCGGCGAAGGGGATGCCCGCGGTCTCGCCGCCGGCGACGACGTCGATGGATTCGTAGCCGATATGCCGCCCGATCTTCTCCACCGCGAGGTCGCAGATGCGGTTGCGGGCGCGGGGGAAGAAGATGATCTTGCGGCAGTCGATATAGACGGGGCTCTTCCAGCCGCTGGTGAAGGTGTAGGGCTCCTCCGGGCGGAAATTCACCGCTTTGATCTCGAGCAGGATGCGCGCGGTGGTGAGGGCGGCGTCGCGGTCCCAGTCGGAGGCGTGCGGGGCAGGCATGGCGTCGGGTCCTTCGGGCTGGTCCTGTCCTAGCCAGCAGGTGGGGCGGCGTCCATGACCGGGCCGGTCTGGGTCCTGGCGGATCCGCGGGCGGGGACGGCGGCGCAGGCGCTGGGGATCGCGGAGCGGCTCGGGGCGGCGTTCGAGACCGTGGAGCTGGAATGGGGCCCCTGGGCGCGGCTGCCGCTGCGCTGGGGCAGCCTGGCCGGGCTCGGCCGCGGGGTGCGGGCGCGTTTCGTGCCGCCCTGGCCGGGCCTGGTGATCTCCGCCGGCAGGCGCTCGGCGCCGGTGGCGCTGTGGCTGGGCCGGCGCGGGGCGCGGCTGGTGCATTGCATGTGGCCCGGCTTCGCCCGTGGCTTCGACCTGCTGGTGGTCGGGCGGCATGATGATCCGCCGGCGGCGCCGAACCTGCTGCCGATCCTCGGGGCGACGCATCGCATGTCCCCGGCCCGGCTGGCGGCCGCGCGGGAGGAATTCGCGGCCGTCGCCGCGCTGCCCGCGCCGCGGGTGGCGCTGCTGGTGGGCGGGCGGCCGCGCGCGGAAGGCATGGAACCCGCGGTGGCGGGCGGGATCGCGGCGCAGGTGGCAGGCTTCGCGGGCACCGTGCTGGCGACCTCCAGCCGCCGCACCGGGCGGGAGGCGGAGGATGCGATGGCCGCGGCGCTCGCCGCCGGGCCCCACCGGCTCCACCGCTGGGGCGCGGCGGGGGCCAACCCCTATGCCGGCTTCCTGGCCTGGGCGGATGCGATCGTGGTGACGGGGGATTCCACCTCGATGATCTCGGAGGCGCTGGCCACCGCGGCGCCGGTCTTCATCGCCGACCCGGGCGGCCTCGGGGCGCGGCACCGGCGGCTGCACGAAAGCCTGTACGCCGCCGGCCAGGCCCGGCCGCTGGCCGACGCGCCGGCGCCGTTCGCACGCGCGGCACTGGACGAGAGCGGCCGGGTTGCCGCGGAAATTCGAGCCCGGCTGATGAGCTGGGGGGCGGAGTTCACGTCGCGGCAGTGCCGCGACCCCCCCAGACCCCCCACCTCCTTTTTTTGATTACGGGGAAGCGTGGCGGGGGCGGCTCGGCACGCCCGGACGGCGTGGCGCCTGAGAGTGCGGATTCTGGTGATTGGGGAAGCGTGGCGCGCTCCGTTCTCAACGAGACGGCGGTTCGCGGGCACAGCGCGCGGCGGCCACCTGCGCCAAGTCGCCAAAAAAAGGAGGTGGGGGGTTTGGGGGGCGGAGTTCATCTCCGCCCCCCAATCTTTTGTCTACCGCCTTGGTGCCGCTTGGCACTCTGCCGGCCTCGGCCGGGTCCGCCGTTCCGGCGGCACCCCGCAATCATTCACGCGCTGCTCGTCCGCCGCCTTGTCGCTTAGCCTTTCCTTGCCCGTGCGCGAGGGCGCCGCCGGCGGCTCCGCCGCGGCGGCGAAGGAGAGCAGCAGCAGGCCGAGCAGCCAGGGAAGCGGTCGCATGCGAAATCTCCGCAATCCCGGCCAGCATGGCATGGCGGGAAGGCGGCCGCCCTCCGGCGGTTGCGCCCGTAAAACACGCCGAGCCGGTCCCGAACCAGATGAAAGGCCAGCATGCCCGTGCTACGGCGTGGCGGGACGAGGAAAGATTCGCCCCGGTGCCCTCCCTGCCCGACCTGGATCATATCGACCGCGCCATTCTCCGTCTGATCCAGGGCGACGCCGCGCTATCCCTCGCCCAGATCGCCGAGCAGGTCGGCCTCACCCCCACCCCGTGCTGGAAGCGCATCAAGCGCATGGAGCAGGACGGGGTGATCCTGGCCCGGGTCGCGCTGGTGGATCCCGAGAAGGTCGGGCTCGGTCTTTCGGTCTTCGTCTCGATCGAGACGGGCGACCATTCGGCCCCCTGGATCGAGGCCTTCGCCGCCACCATCGGCAGCATGCCCGAGGTGGTGGAATGCTGGCGCCTGGGCGGCGACGTGGACTACCTGCTGCGCGTCGTGGTAGCCGACATGGCGGCCTTCGACGGCTTCTACCGCCGCCTCACGGCCCAGGTGCCCAGCCTGCGCAAGGTCACCTCCCGCTTCGCCATGGAGCGGGTGAAGTCCACCACCGCCATGCCGATTTGACCGGCGCCCGGCGGAACGGCCGGGCCGAGGCGTTGTCGGGGCCGAAGTCGCGCGGCTAGAACGGGCCTGTGTCCGATTCGCCCCTGATCGCCCCGTCCCTCCTTGCCGCCGATTTCTCCCGGCTGGGCGAGGAAGTGGCCGCGGTGGCGGCGGCCGGCGCGGATTGGCTGCATCTCGACGTGATGGACGGGCATTTCGTGCCGAACATCACCTTCGGGCCCATGCTGGTGAAGGCATTGCGGCAGAAGGTGGCGATCCCGTTCGACGTCCATCTCATGATCGCCCCGGCCGATCCCTACCTGGCCGCCTTCGCCGAGGCCGGCGCCGACTGGATCTCCCTGCACCCGGAAGCCGGGCCGCATCTGCACCGCTCGCTGCAGAGCATTCGCGCCCTGGGCAAGAAGGCCGGGGTGGTACTCAACCCGGCGACGCCGGTCGCGGCGGTGGAGACCGTGCTGGACCTCTGCGATCTCGTGCTGGTGATGACGGTGAACCCGGGCTTCGGCGGGCAGTCCTTCCTCGACAGCCAACTGCCCAAGATCGCGCGGCTCAGGAATCTCATCGCCGGCAGCGGCCGCGACATCCGCCTGCAGGTGGATGGCGGCGTCACGCCGAAGACCGCGGGCGACTGCGTCGCGGCCGGCGCCGATGTGCTGGTGGCCGGCACCGCGGTGTTCGGCGCGCCGGACTACGCCGCCGCCATCAGCGCCATCCGCGGCGCCGGGAGCCGAACGGCATGATCGGCCTGCTCAAGGGCGCGCGGCAGAAGCTGGCCCGGCTGCGGCCGGTGCGGGTGCCGGAGGCGCCCGCCCGCGCCTTCCGCGATCTCTGGCCCGGCGATCCGCAGCGCGGCGCCCGGCTGCTGCGCGGCGAGTTCGAGCATCTCGGCACCGCCCGCGCCCTGGCGCCGCTGGAGGAAGGCGGGCATGGCTGGGGCGAGATCGCCGGCCCCACGATATGGCGCGCCGCGGCGCATGGCTTCGCCTGGCTACGCGACCTGCGCGCCCTCGGCACCGATGCCGCGCGGCTGCGCGCCCGCGCCCTCACCGCGGACTGGCTGGAGCATGGCGCCGCCGAGCCGCTCGCCGCCGCGGCCGAGGTCACCGGGGCGCGCATCTCGGCCTGGCTCGGCCATTGGGATTTCGTCGCCGCGACGGCCGATGACGGGCTGCGCCGCGCCATGATGCAGCGCCTCGCCTTCGATGCGCGCGAGCTCGCCGCGGCGCTGCCGGCCGAGGCGCAGCACCGCGGCGCGCTGGTCGCGCTGAAGGGCGCCATGGCGGCGGCGATCGCGCTCGAGGAGGACGCCTATCTCCAGCGCTGCCTGCGCTTCCTGCCGCAGGAGATCGAGCGCCAGTTCAACGACGATGGCGGCCATGTCGAGCGCTCGCCGGCGCAGCACATGCTGGCGCTGCAGGACCTCATCGAGATCCGCAACCTGCTGCACGGCGCCGGGGTGGACGCGCCGCCGCATCTCGTCGTCGCGCTGGACCGCGCGGCGCCGGCGCTCAGGCTGTTCCGCCACGGCGATGGCGGGCTCGCGCTGTTCAACGGGACGCGCGACGAGGCCTCCTCCCTGCTCGACCTGGTGCTGACCCAGGGCCAGGCGCGCGGCCGCGCGCCGCTCGAGCTGCGCGAGACCGGCTTCCAGCGGCTGCAGGCCGGGCGGACTCTGGTCGTCGTGGATGCCGGCCCGCCGCCGGAAGGGCGCTCCGGCGGCGGGCATGGCGGCCTCGCGAGGGGCGCCGACCGCTTGGCCCATGCCGGCACCCTCGCCTTCGAGATGTCGATCGGCCGCGACCGGCTGATCGTGAATTGCGGCGCGGCGCCCGCCGCGGAAGCCAGCTGGCGCGACGCCATGCGCTCCTCCGCGGCGCATTCGACGCTCGTGCTCTCGGATACCAATTCCAGCGAGCTGCGCGAGGATGGGCTCGGCCGCCGGCCCGAGCGCGTGGAGGCCGATCGCCAGGAAGCCGCCGGCGCGCAATGGCTGGAAGCCAGCCATGACGGCTATGCCCGCGCCTTCGGGGCGATCCACCGCCGCCGCCTCTACCTCGCCGAATCCGGCGACGACCTGCGCGGCGAGGACACGGTGGAAATCAGCGGCGACCTGCCGCTGCCCGCCTTCGCGGTGCGCTTCCACCTGCACCCCGCGGTGACCGTCAGCCTGGTGCAGGACGATGCCGCGGTGCTGCTGCGCCTGCCTTCCGGCGCCGGCTGGCGCCTGCGGGCCAAAGGCGCCCGGCTGGCGCTGGAGGAAAGCGTGTATCTCGGCGGCGAGCCGCGCCGCACCCAGCAGATCGCGCTGCACGCCGATGAAGGCATGGGCGCGATCCAATGGGCGATCACCCGCATCAGCATGCCGACGCCGCCCGGCGAGAGTGGTGCTTGAGACTCTGAGTGCGGGACCGAGAGGGGCGCCGCCCCTCTCGGGCTCTCCCCGCTGGGTGGTACCCCCCAGACCCCGAGGGGAGAGGTCCGGGGGGCAGCGTTGCCCCCCGGCGGGGAGGTCCAGGAGGGGCAGCGGCCCTCCTGGCCCGCATCCGGACCTCGAAGCGCACGTCGCGTGAAGGTCTGCCAGGTCACCAACGTGGATTTCTCGCTGCGGCACTTTCTCCTGCCGCTGATGCGCGGCGCGCGTGCGCGCGGGCATGAGGTGGTCGGCGTCTGCGCGGAAGGTCCGTTGCTCGATCGGCCGCGCGCCGAGGGGTTCCGCATCGAGACGGTGCCGATGGCGCGCAGCCTCAACCCGCTGGCGCAGGCGCGCGCCTTCGCGGCGCTGCTCGCGCTGTTCCGGCGCGAGCGCTTCGATCTCGTGCATGCGCATATGCCGATCAGCGGGCTGCTGGCGCGCGCGGCGGCGCGGGCGGCGGGTGTGCCGCGCGTCGCCTATACCTGCCATGGCTTCCTCTTCAACCAGCCGGGGCCCGCCTGGCGGCGCCGCCTGTCGCGCGGGATGGAGTGGCTCGGCGGGCGGATGACGGATGTGTTCCTCACGGTCAGCGAGGAGGAAGCCGCCGATGCGCGCCGGCTCGGTATCCACGCGGAGGCGGCGGCGGTGCTGAACGGGCGCGATCCCGCGCTGTTCCATCCCGATGCTGTTGCGCGCGCGGCGCTGCGCGCGGAACTTGGCGCGGCGGAGTCGGCGTGCGTGGTGGTCGTGGTGTCGCGCCTGGTGCGCCACAAGGGACATCCGGAATTGCTGCGCGCGATGGAGGCGGCGCCGGGGAATGCGGTGCTGTGGGTGGTGGGGGAGCGCCTGCCGAGCGATCATGGCGAGGATCTCGCGCCGCATTTCGCGCGCGCCGCTGCGGTGTTGGGGCGGCGGCTCGTCCGCCTCGGCTATCGGCACGATGTCCCGCGCATCCTGGCGGCGGCGGATGTGTTCTGCCTGCCCTCGCATTTCGAGGGGCTGCCGATGAGCGTGATCGAGGCGATGCTCACCGGTCTTCCGGTGGTGGCGACCGACATACGCGGCCCGCGCGAGCAGGTGGTGGCGGAAGAGACGGGCCTCCTGGTGCCGCCCCATGAGGCGGCGCCGCTCGCGGCTGCCCTGACGCGGCTGGCCGCCGACCCGGCGCTGCGGCGGCGCCTCGGCGAGGCCGGGCGGCGGCGCGCGCTCGCGCGCTATGACGAGCGGGTCGTGGTCGGGCGCACGCTCGAGTTGCTGGGGCTGTGAAAGCGCTGGGGGGCGGAAATGAAACTCTGCCCCCCAAGAAGCATGGCGAGCTCCGTTCTCAGCCCGACAACGCTGCGTCGCCTGAGAGTGCGGGAGCCGCAAGCGCCAAGTTGCCAAAAAAGGAGGTGGGGGTTCGGGGGCGGAGTTCTCTCCGCCCCCGATCCGAGGCCCTAGAATCGGAAGCTCGCGCTCAGCGATCCGAATTGCTGGAAGCCGCCGCGCTGGCCGTAGAATTCCTCGGTGCGCCACACCTGGCTGTAGGCGATGCGCACCCCGTGCCAGATCACCGCGAAGCCGGCCGAGAGATCCGCCACCAGCGGCCGCGGATCGACGCGGCGGCTTTCGTGCCAGGTGTTGCCGTTCAGGGTGATGTCGTGCGCCACCGCGCGCCCGTCCACGCTGCCGAAGATGTACCAGCCGAAGCCGTCGTTCAGCGGCTGGAAGAAGCCGGAGCCGGCGAGCGCGGGGCGGATGCGTGGCGGGCCGAAATCGGCGGCGAGGTTGCGGCCGATGCGCAGCATGGCGCCGGCGCCGCCATAGGTCTGCAGGTTGCCGAGGCTCGCGGAGACCGAGGGCATCAGCTCGGCGCCGAAATTCTCGGTGCCCAGCAGGCCGATGCGCCATTTGCGGTCGAGCAGCAGGGCGCCGACGAACTCGTCGTGCAGCTGGTAGGCCCAGCCGCGCGCCGGCGAATCGCCGATGATCGAGTGGAAGCCGTTCTGCACGAACTTCCCGCCCGCCGAATGCCCGACCAGGCCGAGCTGGATTTCGAGCAGCGAATAGGTCCGCGCGGTGACCCGCGTGAGCGAGATCGCGCCATAGAGCAGCCCGGCATAGGGGCGGTCGCGCGGATCGGGGTTGGTGAGCTGGGTGTTCTGCGGCGTGAAGATGTTGTGGCCGACGGCGAGGCCCCAGCGCAGGGTGCCTGGCCCCTGGAGGAAGTTGAGCTGCCGGTCGAGCCAGCCGAGCGGCCAGGGCAGGTCGGCGGAGGGCGACCGCCAGGCGATCATCAGCCCGTTGGTGTAGTAGCGGTCGGTGCCGCCCAGGATGTCGTTCTCGACCTGAAGGCTCACGACGCCGGCGGGATCGGGGGGCGGCGGAGCGGGCGGGACGACGGGGCCCGCGGCCGGCTGCGCGGCGGCGTGGCCAAGCGTGGCGGCGCACAGCAGCATGACGAGTGCGGCCTGACGCATGGCATTCCCCCCTCCGGCCCGGACCTTCTCCGGCAACGCATGGCCGCGCCCAAGGTTGCTGGGGTTGATCGGCGATGCAAGCCGGGCGTATGGGCCGCGCCATGAGCGACATCCTTCCCATCCGCCGCGCCTTGATCTCGGTCTCCGACAAGACCGGGCTGGTGGAATTCGGCCGGTTCCTGGCGGCGCAGGGGGCCGAGATCCTGTCCACCGGCGGCACCGCCAAGGCGCTGCGCGAGGCGGGGGTGGCGGTGAAGGACGTCTCCGACCACACCGGCTTCCCCGAGATCCTGGACGGGCGGGTGAAGACGCTGGTGCCGCAGGTGCATGGCGGGCTGCTGGGCCGGCGCGACCTGCCCGAGCATGTCGCGCAGATGGCGCGGCACGGCATCGCGCCGATCGATCTCGTCTATGTCAATCTCTATCCCTTCGAGGCGACGGTCGCGCGCGGCGCCGATTTCGCCGACTGCGTCGAGAACATCGACATCGGCGGCCCGGCGATGATCCGCAGCGCCGCCAAGAACCACGCGCATGTCGCGGTGCTGACCGAGGCGGCACAGCTTGCCGCGCTGCAGGCTGAGATGACCGAGAAGGGCGGGACGACGCTCGCGCTGCGCAAGCGGCTGGCGGCGGCGGCCTATGCGCGCACGGCGTCCTATGACGCGGCGATCGCCGGATGGTTCGCGGGGCAGCTCGGCGAGGAGTTCCCGCCGCGGCTCGCCGCCGCCGGCGTGCTGCGCCAGACCCTGCGCTATGGCGAGAACCCGCATCAGCGCGCCGGCTTCTATGTGGACGGGTCGAACCGCCCGGGGGTCGCCACCGCGACCCAGGTGCAGGGCAAGGAGCTTTCCTACAACAACCTGAACGACACCGATGCCGCCTTCGAATGCGTCGCCGAGTTCGACCGCCCGGCGATCGTCATCGTCAAGCATGCCAATCCCTGCGGGGTCGCGGTGGCCGACGACCTGGCGGCGGCCTGGGACAAGGCGCTGCGCTGCGACCCGGTCTCCGCCTTCGGCGGCATCGTCGCGGCGAACCGGGCGCTGGATGCGGCGGCGGCGGAGCGGATCGCGGCGATCTTCACCGAGGTGGTGATCGCGCCGGATGCCGACGACGCCGCGAAGGCGGTGTTCGCGCGCAAGAAGAACCTCCGGCTGCTGCTGACCGGCGGCGTGCCGGACCCGGCTTCGCCGGGCCTCACCTTCCGCTCGGTGGCCGGCGGGTTCCTCGCGCAGTCGCGCGATGCCGGGCGGGTGGAGGAATCCGCGCTGAAGGTGGTGACGAAGCGTGCGCCGGGCGCGGCGGAGCTCGCCGATCTCGTCTTCGCGTTCCGCGTCTGCAAGCATGTGAAGTCCAACGCCATCGTCTATGCCAAGGGCGGGGCGACGGTGGGGATCGGCGCGGGGCAGATGAGCCGGGTGGATTCGGCGCGCATTGCCGCCTGGAAGAGCGAGGCGGCGGCCAAGGCCGCGGGCCTCGCCGAGCCGCTGGCGCGCGGCTCGGTGGTGGCGTCCGACGCGTTCTTTCCCTTCGCCGATGGGCTCCAGGCGGCCGCGGCGGCGGGTGCCACGGCGGTGATCCAGCCCGGCGGATCGATGCGGGATGCCGAGGTGATCGCGGCGGCGGACGAGGCGGGCCTCGCCATGGTGTTCACCGGGATGCGACACTTCCGGCACTGAGGCGGGGCCCGAGTCGCGCCCCGCATGCGGGGCGCTGCCGATGACTCTCGAGACCATCCTGCTGATCGGCGGCCAGCTGGCCGCGCTGCTCCTGCTGGCGGTGCTGGTGTTCCGCCGGCCTGCGCAGCCAGGCCCGGACCCGCTCGTAATGCAGGCGCTTGGCGGCCTGCAATCGGCGCAGGAGCGCCAGGCGGAGCGGCTGGCGGCGTTGCAGGGCGAGTTGAAGGCGGAGCTGGCGGCGCAGGCCGGCCGGCTGTCGCACGAGATCGCCGGCTTCACCCTGGAACAGACCAAGGCGCTGAAGGACGGGCTCTTGGAGCTGCGCGAGTCGCTGGCGGCGCAGGAGAAGGCCGTGCTGGCGCGGCTTGCGGAAAGCCGCGATGCCGAGACCGAGCGCATGGGCCTGCTGCGGCGCGACCTGACCCAGGGCGTGGGCGAGATGCGCACCGGACTTGCCGAGGGCCAGCGCCGGATCGAGCAGGCGGTGGCGGCGGAAACCACCAAGTCGCGCGATCTGCTGGATGCCAAGCTGCGCGAGCTGCGCGAGAGCAACGAGCAGCGGCTCGGCGACATCCAGAAGACGGTGAACGAGCAGCTGCACAGCGCGGTCGAGAAGCAGATGAACGAGAGCTTCGCCCGCGTCATCGACCAGTTCACCGCGGTGCAGAAGGCGATGGCCGATGTGCAGGCCGTGACCTTGCAGATCGGCGACATCAAGCGGCTGTTCTCCAACGTGAAGACGCGCGGCGGCTGGGGCGAGGCGCAGCTGCGCGCGCTGCTCGACGACATCCTGCCGCCCGGCGGCTACGAGACCAATGTGCGGCTGCGCGAGGAGAGCGGCGAGGCGGTGGAATTCGCGCTGCTGATGCCGGCGCCCAACGGCGATCGCGTGTATCTGGCGGTGGATGCGAAATTCCCCTCCGAGGATTTCGAGCGGCTGCTGACCGCCGCCGAGCTCGGCGATGCGGAGGCGGAGCAGCGCGCGCGCAACGCCCTGATCCGCCGCGTGCGCGACGAGGCGGCGAAGATCGCGGCGAAGTACATCTGCCCGCCGCGCACGGTGGAGTTCGGCGTGCTCTATCTGCCGACCGAGGGGCTGTACGCCGAGGTCGCGCGGGCGGACGGGCTGCTCGAGGAGCTCTCGCGGCTGCACCGCATCCTGGTGCTCGGCCCGTCCCTGCTGCCGGCGCTGCTGCGGACCATCCAGATCGGGCACATGACCATCGCGCTTGGCCAGAAGGCGGATCTGGTGCGGGAATTGCTCGGCGCCACCAAGGCCGAGATGGGGAAGATGGACGAGGTGCTCGGGCGCCTGGCGAAGCAGGTGAACACCACCGGCAAGACGATCGAGGATGCGCGGCGGCGCACCCGCGCGGTCGCGCGCAAGCTCAAGGGCGTGGACGCGATCGACCTGACCCGCGCCGGCGAGCTGCTCGAGCTGGAGGCGGAGATCGCCGAGGAGGAGGCCGAAGAGGTGTCGTGAGCGGGCTGCAGCTCCGCTCGCTGGTCGGGCTTCTGGCGCTGGCGCTGCTCGCCTGGGCGCTGGGCGGGTTTCGCCGCGGCGTGACCTGGCGGGTGGTGGCGGCGGGGCTGCTCGGGCAGGTGGTGCTCGCGGCGCTGCTGCTGCATCTGCCGCCGCTGCGTGCGGGCTTCGCGCTGATCGGCGATGCGGTGAACGCGCTGAACCGCGCGACAATTGCGGGCACCTCGCTGGTGTTCGGCTACCTCGGCGGCGCGCCGCTGCCCTTCGCGGAGACGCGCCCGGGCGGATCCTTCATCCTGTTCTTCCAGGCGCTGCCGCTGGTGCTGGTGGTCGGCGCGCTTTCGGCCGTCCTGTACCATTGGCGCGTGCTGCCCTTCGTGGTGGCGCTGATGGCGCGCGGGCTGAAGCGCGGCTTCGGGCTGGGCGGGGCCTGCGGCTTCTCGGTGGCGGCCAATGTCTTCGTCGGCATGGTGGAGGCGCCGCTGCTGATCCGGCCGTGGCTGGCGCGCCTCTCGCGTTCCGAGATGTTCGTGGTGATGACGGCGGGGCTCGCGACGATCAGCGGCAACATGCTGGTGATCTATGCCACCTTCATCGCGCCGGTGGTGCCGGATGCGGCGGGGCAGCTGCTGACGGCGAGCATCATCTCGGCGCCCGCGGCGGTGCTGGTCGGGTTGCTGATGATCCCCCCCGAGCGTGACGCGGTGGCGCCGGAGGAGGCGGAGCTGCACGCGCCGCGCCTCTACGATTCCACCATGGAGGCGGTGGTGCGCGGCACGGCGGATGGGCTTTCGCTGCTGCTCGGCATCATGGCGGCGCTGATCGTGTTCGTGGCGCTGGTCGCGCTGGTGAACCAGGTGCTGGAGCCGCTCTCCGGCGTGTCGCTGCAGCAGCTCGGCGGCTGGGTCTTCATGCCGGTGGCCTGGGCGATGGGCGTGCCGGGGGAGGAAGCGGGCGCGGTCGGGCGGTTGCTGGGCATCAAGGTCGTGGTGAACGAATTCGTCTCCTATCTCGAGCTCGGGCAATCCGGCGCGGCGCTGTCCGGGCGGACGCGGCTGATCCTGACCTATGCGCTGTGCGGCTTCACCAATTTCGGCTCGGTCGGGATCATGGTGGGTGGCATGACGGCGATGTGCCCGGAGCGGCGGGCCGACATCGTGCGGCTTGGCCTGCCTGCGCTGGTTTCGGGCTCCGTTGCCTGCTGCATGACGGGTGCGACGGTGGGGCTGCTGAGCGCGCCGTGAGCCGCACGCGGCGGCGGCGTGCCTCGCCTGGGCGCCGGAGCGTAGCGGGCGACGCGCTGGCGCCGCTGCGCCGCGCCCTGGCCCGGCTTATCTGAAGCGCCGCATCCCCATCTTAACACGACTGCGGTGTGCGGGGTTTGCCGTACCGTTGCACCGGCGCCAAGTGCCAAAAAAAGGAGGGGGTCTGGGGGAGTTCATCTCCCCCAGGTTCTTCTGAAACGTCTGTTGCAGAACACCGCAATTCATGAAACACTCGTTTCATGCTGGCTGCCCGCCTCCAGCGTGCGCTGCCCACCCTGCCCCCGCAGCTTCGTGCCGCGGGCGAGCATCTCGCCGCGCATCCCTTCGATGCCGCGACGCGATCCATGCGTGCCCTGGCTGCCGAGGCCGGCGCGTCACCAGCGAGCTTTACCCGACTTGCCCAGGCGCTCGGTTTCGCCGGATGGGATGAGCTGCGCGAGGCGGCGATCGCGGAGCAGCGCCGGCCGGCGCCCTACACTTCCCGCGCCGCGCGTGGCGCGCAGGACGGGCTGGAGGCGATCCGCGCCGCCGACGAGGCGAATATCGCGGCGATCGCCGCGGTGGCGCCGGCGGCGCTGAAGGCGGCGGCGCGGGCGCTGCACCGGGCATCGCGCATCCATGTCGCGGGGTTCCGCTCCTGCCGCGCCGTCGCGGCGCTGCTGCAGTATCAGTTGCGGCTGTTCCGGCCGGAGACGGTGCTGGTCGGCGAGGCGCCGCTCGATCTCGAGCTCGGCGCGATGCGGCGCGGCGAGGCGCTGGTGCTGATCGGCTTCCGCCCCTACAGCCGCGCGAGCCTGGCGGCGCTGGGCATGGCGCGGGAAGCGGGCCTCGGCACCGTCGTGCTGGCGGACGACCCGGCGGCGCCGATCGCCGGCGCCGATCACCTGCTGCTGTTCTCCACCGCCACGCCTGCGTTCTTCCCGAGCCTCACCGCCGCTGTGGCGCTGGCGCAGGCGCTCGCCGCGTCCGTATTCGCCGCCGGCGGCGACGCCGCGATGGAGCGGCTTGCGGAAAGCGAGGCGCGGCTCGCCGCCTTGTCGCAATATCTGCCGGAGCCCGAGGACACGCCATGAGCCATATCGTCCACCGCAACCTGCGCGAGGAGCCGCCGATCGCCGTCTCGGGGCGCGGCATCGTCATCCGCGACGCTTCCGGCCATGAGGTGATCGATGGCTCCGGCGGCGCCGCGGTGGCGTGCCTCGGGCATGGCCATCCGCATGTGATCGCGGCGATGAAGGCGCAGATCGACCGGCTCTGCTACGCGCACACCACGCTGTTCAGCGCGGAGAGCGCGGAGCGGTTGGCGGACATGCTGGTGGGCCATGCGCCGGGCGGCCTGACGCATGCCTATTTCGTCTCCTCGGGGTCGGAGGCGATGGAGGCGGCGCTGAAGCTGGCGCGGCAGTATTTTCTGGAAGCCGGCCAGAAGCAGCGCACCAGGTTCATCGCGCGGCGGCAATCCTACCACGGCAATACGCTGGGCGCGCTGGCGGCGGGCGGCAACGCCATGCGCCGCGCGCCCTATGCGCCGATCCTGGCGGATGCGTTCAGCCATGTCTCGCCCAGCTATCCCTATCGCGACCGCCACGACGGCGAGAGCGATGCCGACTACGTCGCGCGCCTTGCCGCGGAGCTGGAAGCCGAGTTCCAGCGCCTCGGGCCGCAGAATGTCATCGCCTTCTGCGCCGAGACGGTGGTCGGCGCGACGCTCGGCTGCGCCACCGCGCTGCCCGGCTACTTCAAGGCGGTGCGCGAGATCTGCGACCGCCACGGCGCGCTGCTCATCCTCGACGAGGTGATGTCCGGCATGGGCCGCACCGGCACCATGCATGCATGGGAGCAGGAAGGCATCACGCCGGACATCCAGGCGATCGCCAAGGGTTTGGGCGGCGGCTACCAGCCGATCGGCGGCATCCTGGTCTCGGGGCGCATCATCGATGCGATCAGGGCCGGCAGCGCGGCGCACAAGCACGGCCAGACCTATCAGGCGCATCCGGTGGCCTGCGCCGCGGCGCTCGCCGTGCAGGAAGTGATCCGCGACGAGAAGCTCCTGGAGAATGTCCGCGCCACCGGCGCGCGGCTGGAGCAGCGCCTGGTCGAGCGCTTCGGCAACCACCGCCATGTCGGCGATATCCGCGGCCGCGGGCTGTTCTGGGCCATCGAGCTGGTGCGCGACCGCGCCAGCAAGGCGGTGTTCGATCCCGCGCTCGCGGTGAACGAGCGCCTGAAGCACGCCGCCTTCGCGCGCGGCCTCGCCTGCTATCCGATGGGCGGCACCATCGATGGCCGCCAGGGCGACCACGCGATCCTGGCGCCGCCCTACATCGCCACCGAATCCGATATCGACGTCATCGTCGAGCGCTTCGGCGCCGCGGTGGACGACGTCGTCGCCGCACTCGCCTGACCGGGAGGAAACCCATGCGATTCATCAGAACCCTCGCCCTCGCCGGGGCGGCGCTGCTCGGCGCCGCGGCGGCCGCCGGCGCGGCGACGCTCGACACGGTGCGCAGCCGCGGCCAGCTGGTCTGCGGCGTGTCCCAGGGCTTCGCCGGCTTCTCCGCCCCCGACAGCCGCGGCGAGTTCCGCGGCCTCGACGCCGATTACTGCCGCGCGCTCGCCGCCGCCGTGCTCGGCGATGCGAGCAAGGTGCGCTTCGTGCCGATGACCGCGCAGGCGCGCTTCGCCGCGCTGCAATCCGGCGAGATCGACGTGCTGTACCGCAACAGCACCCAGACCTTCCTGCGCGGCAACACACTCGGCCTGCGCCAGGGCCCGGTGAATTTCTACGACGGCCAGGGCTTCGCCATCCGCCGCGACGCCAACGTCCAGCGCGTCCAGCAGCTGGATGGCGCCACCATCTGCGTCGCCCAGGGCACCACCCATGAGCTCAACCTGAACGACACCTTCCGCGCCCGCCGCATCCGTTTCCAGCCGGTGGTGTTCGAGCGCATCGACACCATGTACCAGGCCTTCTTCGCCGGGCGCTGCGACGCGATGACGCAAGACGCCTCGGCGCTCGCCGGCGCCATCGGCACCGTCGCGCCGAACGCCGCCGACTACGTCGTGCTGGCGGAGACCATCAGCAAGGAGCCGCTCGGCCCCTTCACCCGCAACGGCGACGACCAGTGGTCGGCGATCGTCGAATGGCTGCACTACGCGCTGATCGAGGCCGAGGAATACGGCGTGACCCGCGCCAATGCGGAGGAGCAGGCGCGCGGGCAGGACGCCACCGTGCAGCGCCTGCTCGGCGCCACCGGCGAGTTCGGCCAGCGCATCGGGCTCGACAATCGCTGGGCGCTGAGCGCGATCCGCGCGGTCGGCAATTACGGCGAGATGTTCGAGCGCAACCTGGGCGAGGGCAGCCCGCTCAAGCTGCAACGCGGGCTGAACGGGCTGTGGCGCAATGGCGGCCTGATGTACGCGATCCCGTTCCGCTGAGCCGCAGGCGGCCGGGGCGCCAAGCCCCGGCCGCCTCACCCGCGGGGCAGGGTCTCCTGCTCCACCGGCGCCGGCACCGCCTCGCCCGGCGCGGCGGTGGCCTGCAGGAAGGGCCGCAGATTGCGCCGCACCTGGAACTCGAACTCGACATTCATGTCGTCGCCGGCGCGGCGCACGATCTCCTCGGCGTTGAGCGCGCGCTGCTCGGGCGAGGTCGCCGGCCGCAGCGCCGTGCTGCGAACCGCCGCCTCGGCATAGCCCTCGCCCATCGCGGCACCGCTGATCTCCAGCCGGCAGCGCATCTCGCAAACCAGGGATTCGCTCGGGTCGCTGAACATCCCGCCGCCGGAGGCGAGCTGGCGGGTCAGCGTCGCCGCCATCACCACGAAGCGCGCGACACCGGGCCCGCCCGCGGCGGAGATGCGGTCGCGCGCCATGATGCCCAGGATCTCGGCCGGCGCGATCGGCGCCGGGGGCAGCACCACCATCGCGGCACCGGTCGGCGCCTCCACCAGCTCGATGCTGCCCACCGCGAAGCGCAGCGGGGTGAGATGGCGATAGCTCGGCGGCCCGCTCCAGCGCGGCACGGGCGGCGGGCGCCTCGCGCAGCCGGCGACGCCGAAGGCCGCCAGCAGCGCGGCCCGGCGCGGCAGACCCGTCACTGCGCCGCTCCGCGCAGCTCGGCGCGATCGAAGCGGAAGCCCAGGTTGCAGAACTCGCAGGTCATGGTGATGGTGCCGTCCTCCGCCATGTGATCGAGGTCGTCCTCCGAGAAGCCGGAGAGCACGCCGGCGAGCCGCGCGCGTGAGCAGCGGCAGCCATAGGAGAGCGCCCGCGCGCGGCCGAGCGCGAGGCCCTCGGCGTGGAACAGGCGGTGCAGCAGCCGCTCCCCGGCGAGCGCATCGTCCAGCAGCTCCGCCTCGGTCAGGGTGGCGGCCAGCGCCAGCGCGGTGCGCCACGCCTCCTCCTGCGCCGCATCGTCCATGTCCGCGGCGACGCCGCCGGCGCCGGCCACCTTCTCGAGGATCAGCGCGCCGGCGCGCCAGCCCTGTCCGGTGCGCGCCGAGGCCAGCCGGACGTGGCTGCGCAGCTGCTCGGAGGAGCGGAAATAGTGGTCGGTCATGTCGGCGAGCGATTCGCCCTCGATGGCGACGATGCCCTGATAGCGCTCCATCTCCGGGCCCTGGTCGCAGGTGAATGCGAGGTAGCCGCCGCCGAGCAGCGCGGCCGCCGCCGGCGCGGGGTCGCTCGCCAGCAGCGCCGCCAACGCCTCGGGCTCCGGCCGGGCATAGCCGCGCAGCGCGCCGGTATCGGTGCAGTCGGCGAGCAGCATGGGCACCGGCCCGTCGCCCTTGGCCTGCAGGCTGAAGGAGCCGCGGAATTTCAGCGCGGTCGCCAGCCCGGCGGTCAGCGCCAGGGCCTGGCCGGCGAGGGCGGTGACGGCGGGGGCGGTGTCGTGCCGCGTCAGCAACGCCTCGGCGAGCGGCCCCAGCCGCACCAGGCGGCCGCGCACCGGCTTGTCGCGCAGATGGAAAGGCTGCACGCCGCGCGGCACCACCAGGTCGGGCACCGGCGGCCGGTCGTGGTTGAGGAAATCGGGCGTCGCCGAGGGCTCGGTAGGACTGGACAACGGAACTGACCTTGGGGCTGAGCCGGTTAGATAGGGGGTCCGGGCCCGGGCGGCCACTGGTCCGCCGGATGCGCTCCCTTCGCCGCGACCTGCTGCCGGTTGCGCGACCAGGAACGAGGGGAAGGATCCGGGCGGAGCGAAACCGCTCCGGCGCGCCGCGACGCCGGCACCGGGCGCGACCCTGCGCCTTGCCCAGGACCGGGCTGGCCCGTCCGGTCCGACGCCGAACCGGCCGGACGCGGCGGCGCGAGCCGCGATCGCCCACGGCGCCCGGCGCCGGTCCGGCGCCGCATGGCCGGCCCCTTCCCACGCGGCATCGCGACCCGAGGGCCAGCGCCGCCGCGGCCCGCGCTCAGAGGCGGTTCGGGCTGCTCATGCCGGGCAGCTCCGGCGCCACCTCGGCTCCCAGTGTTCCCGCGGCGCGCGGCGCGCGGCGCGCGGCCCGCCTCAGCCAATTCTGGATCGGCATGTCCACGGCATAGTGGAAGGCGACGGCGACGCCGAGACCGCAGGCGCCGATGATCAGCGCCATGGCGTCGCCGATCGCGATGCCGAGGCGCTGCAGCGTGATGATGACCAGCGTGATCGCCGAGAAATGCACGAGATAGAGCGAATAGGACACGGTGCCGAGACCGATCAGCGGTTGCGGCAAGCGCATGCCGCGATCCTGCTCGCGCATCACCGCGCCGCCGACCACCAGGGCTGCCCCGAGCCCGAACACCAGCAGCCGATGCGTTTCCAGGGGCAGCGGCCCGTGGACGCTCTCCCAGGCCATGCCGCCCAGGAACAGCACGGCGCCGACTGCCAGCATGAGCGGCGCCTTGGCCCGCAGATCGGCCCACGCGACGCGGAACACGACGAGCGCGCAGGCGAGGCCGATGCCGAACTCCACGACGCGCGGGTGGAGATACTGGCCGGCCGGCAGCTTCATCGGATCGAGCGGCGAGATCAGGACGCCGATCGCCGCCGCCTGCCACAGGACGATCAGGGCGACGCAGAGGCGCGGCGCCGTGAAGGCGACGGCGAAGAGCAGGTAGAAGAAGGCCTCGTAGACCAGGGTCCAGCTCACATTGACGAGCGGCGGCATGTCCTGCGGCAGCAGCGCGAAGCTCGCGACGATGCGCCAGGCGTCGAGCTTCCCCGCCTTCTCCTCGCCGCCGAAGCCGATGCCGTACATCAGCAGCGCAGGGATGCTGACGATCCAGAGCGCCGGGAGGAGACGCGTGGCGCGGCGCAGCAGGAAGCTGCCGGCGCCGTAGCGGCGGCCGTCGCCGGCCAGATACAGCGAGGCGATGATGAAGCCGCTCAGCACGAAGAAGAAGTCGACGCCGCGCGCGCCGCTGCCGAAGGCGCCCCAGAAGGGGTCGAAGCCGGTGCGCGAGAGCACGATGTCGTGGACGTGGTAGAACAGGACGGCGAGCGCTGCGAGACCGCGTAGCGCCTCGACGCTCTGCAGCCGCTTCACGCCGCGACACCCGGCGCGCCGCGACGATGCGGGGCGGCGCCCGCCGCAAGGCTCTCTGCGATGACCATGGGCGGAGGGTGACGACCATGACGCATTGCAACAATCACGCTTCGGGGAAAACTCTTCCCGGAAGTTCGGGGGCAGCGCACGGAGATTGGAAAGATCGGGGGCGGAGAGAACTCCTCCCCCGAACCCCCACCCCCCCTTTTTTTGGCTTATTGGTGCTGGCTCCTCCCGCACTCTCGGGCGCCGTAGCGTTGTCGGGCTGAGAACGGCGCTCGCCACGCTTGGGGGCGGCGTGAAGCTCCGCCCGCCAGTCTATCCGTGCAGCGTGACGGCGGTGGCCGGCACCCTGCCGAGCAGCGCGGCGCATGCCGCCGCCAACTCCTGGCGGACATGCGCGACGCGCTCGTCGGCGGTCCCGGTCGGCGCCAGGACGCGGCCGACGCGCCGCACCCAGCCGCGCGCCTCGGCGCGATACAGGATGTTGCGCAGCGTCATGGCGGTGACGCGCAGGCGCAGCGCCTCGCGCCGCACGAAGTCCGACGGCACCAGCGGGCCGTGGAGCTGGAGGTCGAGCATCGCCATCAGGAAGGTCAGGCTGCCGCCGGCACGATCCTCCATATGGCATGCGGCGAGCCGCGACAGGACCATGTCCGCGAAGGCGGCGATGGCGCGGTCCTGGGCGATCGGCGCGAGCCGCGGGAAGGGGTCGTCGCGGCCGAGGAAGGCGGCGGCTGCGGCGAAGAAGTCGGCCGCCAGCTCGCGCACCGTCTGCTGCGTCGCCGCCGCCGGCTCGAGCACGAATTGGCGGCCGTCGCGCGGGTCGCGGCAGCGCAGGAAGTCGCCGCCGGCGCAGCCGAGCTCGAGCAGCTTCGCCACCCGTGCGACCGACATCCTGGAGCGCGCCGCGAGCCCGCCCAGCGCGAAGGATCCGGGCTCGCCATGCCGCAGCCAGGAGGATTCGCGGACCAGCGCGAGCAGCAGGACGAAGCGCCGGAGATCGCTGAGCCAGAAGCGCGAGAAGGCGTCCCTGCCGAGGAAGCGCGCGGCGAAGCCGCTTTCCCGGAAGGCGCGCAGCGCACCGCACATGGCGGGATGCCCCGCCCTTCCATGTTCCGCGGCGTCGGTCCGGGACAGCGGCGCAGGGACGGCGTGCCGATGACCGGACCAGCCGCCGGCGATGGCGACGACGCCTTCCTCGGCACGCGCGACGCACCATTGCAGGTTGCCCTGCGGCGGTCGCAGGCAACCGCCATCCTCGTGATGGACCATCGGGGTCGCGGTCTGCGGCACGACGTGTTCCACGGCACTCCACTCCGGCGAGGCGGCACCTGAACGCCGCCATGGAAACTTCGCGGCATGCCGCGCAACTGTCATTGACGGCCGTCAGCCACGCGCATTGCGGCCGAGAATCCGCGGCACCGCGCCGCACTAGGAGAGCGGCCTTCTTTTACTTGCCGCGCGCGGGCGGTCTCCGCGATTCTCGGCAGCGGGCTTCCGGGCGGCATGGTGGCGCATGGCGATGAGAGACGCGGCCGAAGCGAAGCGCACCGATCGCGCCCAACGCGATTCCTCGTCGCCGGCGGGCGCGGCGCAGGACGAGCGCGGCAGCGGCGCCGGGCGATCGGCGGCGTGCGGGGGCGGCGCGGCAGCGCATGGATGGGGCGCCGATGGCTCGCGCGCCATGCACGGGACCGACCGGGAAGGCGAGGACGAGCGCGAGCTGCGCATCCTTCAGGCGTGCCGTTCGGCGCTGACCGCGCTCGACCCCGGCTATTGAGACCGGCGCCGCCGCCCATGCGCGACGCGGCTCGCGAGCGGCATGCGTCGAGGCGTCGCCCGCCGGCGCGCGGCCTGCACGGCGCGACGGGGCGATGAAGCGGCGCGGCATGCTCGGCGCGGCGGCGATGTCGTGGCCGCTCGGCGCCGCCGCGGCGGATGCGGCCTCGCCCGGCCGGACGGCGCCGCGCCCGGCCGGCGCGATCCTGCCGGAAGGCGCCATCGCCGATGGCGCCAACCATCCGCTCTCGACGATGTTCGCGACGCTTGCGGAGGCGCGGCGCGTGTTCCCCCATGCGACCGCGCTGGAGGACGAGATCGACTGGTGCGCCCTGCAAGGCGCCATCAACGCCGCGCAGCGCCAGGGCGGCGGCGCCGTCCACGTGCCCAATGGCGGGCGCGGCTATGTGCTGAACCGCGGCCTGGTCCTCGACCCGAATGCGGTGACCTTGCGCGGCGATGGCAGCCTGCTCGATTTCCGCGCCCTGCCGGCGGGCGGCCGCGCCGTCTGGTTCCGCGCCGAGCCCAACCGCCCCTATGGCCATGAGCGCCACGTCTTCGAAGGCTTCGAGCTGCGCGGCCCCGGCCAGGATGCCGCCGACCGGGCGGCGCTCCTGTTCCGCGCCGAAGCCCCGGGCGCCTCGAGCCGGGCGATGGTGCGCGATTGCGCCGTGCACGGGTTCCACGACGCGGTGATGTTCGGCCATCGCGCCTATCTCGTGCATTTCGATCACTGCGTCTTCCATGATTGCCGCTTCTGCGTGAACTGCCCCTATGGGCTGCAGGATGCCGGCGAGACGGTCTCCTTCTCGCAGTGCACGCTGGGCAACTCCTATTGCCTGATCGCCAACATGGCGGGGTTCGACCTGAAATTCGTGAGCTGCTCGCTCGACTATGCGGGCCGCGTCGTGTGGGACAACAACGGCATCATCGACCTCGTCGGATGCCGGGTGGAGCTGGCGCCGCCGAGCGAGCCGCCCTTCCACTGCAATCACGGCCGCATCAACATGTTCGGCGGCTTCATCCTGGTGACCGATCCGCAGAATCGCGGCCCATTTCCGCCGGCGATGTTCGCCTTCAACAACCCGCAGGCGAGCGTCCATCTGCTCGCGGTGCAGGGATGGAACTGGCGCACCAGGTCCGGCCGGCTCGCCGCGGGCCCGGGCAAGGTGCACTGGTATGCGGGCGAGGTCGTCGATTCACCGGACATCGTCGGCGATCCCTGAGCGGCGGCGGCGCGGCATGCGATGCGCTCGCCGCCGGCGCTCACATGGCATTGGCCATGCGCGGCATGCGCGGCGCCCGCTCCGCGCCGCGCGCGCCGGCCGGAAGCGCCTGCGGCATCCACAGCGTCACCCGCGTGCCGCGGCCCGCCCAGCTCTCGATATGCAGCGTGCCGCCGGCGCGCTGCGCGAATTCCCGCGCCATGGTGAGGCCAAGGCCGGTGCCGCTGCCGGCGGGCTTCGTCGTGAAGAAGGGCTCGGCCGCACGCTCCAGGGTGGCGGCATCCATGCCGACCCCGGTGTCCTGCACCGTGATGCGGACATAGGCGCCGCGCGCCAGGCGCAGTCCCTTCGCCGCCTCGCCCGAAAGAAGCTGCGCCCTGGCGGCGAAGATCACGGTGCCGCCGCCGGCGGCCGACATGGCGTCGCGCGCATTGACCGCGAGGTTGATCAGCACCGCTTCGAGATCGCCCTGGTCCGCGCACACCGGCGGCAGGTCGCGCGGCGCCTCGGTCAGCACGAGGAAACCCTGGCCCAGCGTGTCGCGCAGGATCTCCGCGAGGTCGTCGAGCAGGCGCTTCACGTCGGTGACCTGCTCCTCGGGCTCCGGCCGCGCGAGGGCGAGCAGCCGGCCGGTGACCGAGGCGCCGCTGCAGGCGCCGCGCTCCGCCATTGCGGCGAGCCGGGAGACCTCGGCCGCATTGTCCGGATTCTGCGCGATGAGGTGGATATAGGCGCGGACCGATTGGAGGACGTTGCGGAAGTCGTGCACGATGCCGAAGGCGAGCCGGCCCATCGCCTGCAGGCGCTGCGCTTCCGCCAGGCCGAGCAGCGCCGCCTGCCGGTCGCGCGTCACGCGCGAGAGATCCGCGAGCGCACGCCGCCGTTCGGCGAACAGGATGCCGGTGAGGATCGCCGCCAGGCCGAGCAGCGAGGCGCAGACGGCACCCAGGCCGAGCCAGAAGCCGAGGGCGTCCGCCAGGCCGAGCTCGCGCCGCGCGTCGAGCGCCATGGCGGCGACGATGCCGCCGGCCGGCAGCGTCGCGTAGCGGATGATCCTCTCGCCGCCGCCGGGCGCGAGCCGCGCCGTCACCATTCCGACAGGATCGATGGCGGCGGCGCGCCGCAGCGGATGCTCGGGGCCGAGGACGAGATGCGCCGCCGAAGCACCCGGCCGCTGCTGGATCGCCGTGCCATCCGCGAGCAGCACCAGGGCGACGTCGTCGCCCGCCTGCCAGCTCGGCAGCAGCGCATGGCCCGCCATCGCCACCAGGGTGCCGAGCGGCTGGCCGGCGGCGCCGAGGATCCTGCGCAGCAGGTAGATCTCGGACCCGCCGTCGTCGCGCGCGATAACCGCCATCCGGGGAGCACCGGAGGCGGGCGCCGCGCCGGCGGCGTGGCGGAGTTCCGCCGGAAGCTGCGCGTTCGCCGCTTCCGGGACGACGGCACCCTCGGGCAACAGGATGGCGGCGAAGAGCTGCGCGTCGGCGTCCTCCACCGTGAATGCGGCGGCGAGGCTCGCGGCAAGGCTCGCGGCGAAGCGTGGCGGCCGGTCCTGAGGCAGCTCGAGCTGGCCGGCGACGATGATCGAGAGCGCGTCCAGCTCGGCCACCAGGTAGCGCAAGCGCTCGGCCAGGATGTCGCTGCCGATGTGGGCCTTTTCCGTGGCGGCGGCTCCTGCCGCCGTCCGGTAATGTGCGACCAGCGCTCGGGCGCCCAGCGCCAGCGCCAGGGTGCCGATGACCCATGCCCCGATGAGGGCGAGGCGAACCGGATGCCGTCCCGAGGAGGTCATGTATCCCCCGTGCTCGGATCACCCGAGTGTGAGAAAAAAGAATACTTAGTAAACGAAAACGGGACCAGCTAAAATTTAAGAACATTCCGAAAAGTGCGTCATATATCACTTATATGTGATCGCGCAGGGTCAGCCTGCAAGCGCAGGTCGCGGCAGTCGCGGTCCATTACCCGTGATCCTTGAAAGACGCCCGGATGCCCGCCATTTTTCTGATCTCGCCACACGTCCTGGGTGCCCCGGATTCTGCACCGCCGCACTCGATACCCAAACCAGGTTCGTTGCACTAGGCGCGCGATTTGCTAGGTTGTGGTCGACGCCGGCTGCTACATGAATGCGTCGCCGCCGGACATATTCATAAGCCTGCCGGGAAAGAGGCGCTGGGAGAGTCGATGCCGGACGCCCCGATAGTCTACGTTGTCGATGATAACGGTAGCGTTCGTGACTCCCTCGCCGCCCTGTTCCGCGCCGCGGGCTACCGCACACGCGTCTACCCCTCCGCCGACGCCATCCTCCGGCATGACGATCTCCTGGCCCGCGAGATGTCGGCCCATCGTGTCGTCGTGACGGATCTCAGGATGCCGGGAACCGACGGCATGGGTCTGCTGCGCGAATTGCGCAGCCGCGCGGAGTTCAACGCCATCTCGGTCATTCTCCTCACCGGCCATGCCGATGTGCCGGCCGCGGTGCAGGCGATGCGCGAAGGCGCCGACGACTTCCTCGAGAAGCCGGTCGAGGGGCGCGCGCTGCTCGCCGCGGTGCGCGATGCGATCGCGCGCGCGCGACCGTTGCAGGAGGACCAGGATGCGGCCGCTGCGCGCAAGCGGATGGAGGTGCTCACGCCGCGTGAGCGCGACGTTCTCTCGGCCCTGCTGGAGCACGGGTCCAACAAGGCGGTCGCGAGCGTACTGCAGATGAGTCCGCGCACCGTCGAAGCGCATCGCGCGCATATCCTGGAAAAGACCGGTGCCAGCGGGCTTCCCGACCTCGTGCGCCTCGCCCTGCTCGCCGGCATCGGATGGTCGCCGCGCTGACATCCGGCGCACGTCCTCCTCGCACCGCGGACATGACGGCCCCTCACGGTGGCGCGTGATGTCGGCATTCGCGCCGCGCGTTATCCCGGATAGGGATTCTGCGAATGGCCCAGGACAGGATTGTTCGGAATATGGCGTCTGTCGCATGAGACGAAGCGGAGGGACAATTTGCGATGCGCCATATGAGCGAGTTGCCACTTGCAGTTGTATCGAGCATCGCGACGCAGCGGCTCCGCGAGCCCGGCAGCCTTTCGATCGACCTGCGGCGCGGCCAGGCCGTGGCGGCGCCCGACGCGAGGCTGCAGTACTGCGTTCAGGTCGTGAGCGGTGCGCTCCGCATCTGCCGCCCGCTCGCCGATGGCCGACGCCAGATCACGGGTTTCCTGTTCCCCGGCGACTGGGCCGGCCTGCACGAGGCGCGCGAGCACCATGCCAGCATCGAGGCGGTGTCGCAGTCCCGCGTGCGGCTCGTGCTGCCGCACAACCTGAGATCGGTGCCCGCGGCGCTCCACGCCGATCCGAGTGCGGCGATCGAGAGCCTGTTCCGCGAACGCCTGCAGCAGGCCCAGGCCCGCATCCTCGTCCTCGGCCACAAGAACGCCCGCGAGAAGCTGGCGTCCTTCCTCCTGGAAGCCTCGCATCGCCTGGCGGATGGCGGCGACGTCATCGCCCTGCCGATGCCGCGCGCCGACATCGCCGACTATCTCTGCCTGTCGGCCGAGACCGTGTGCCGGAATTTCACGCAGTTCGTGGCGGACGGGTTCATCGCGCTGCCCCACCCGCAATCCGTGCACATTCTCCGCCGCGGCCCGCTGGAGTTCCTCGGCCTGTAGGACGCTTCCGGCCGGTCGCGGCCAGCACGCCGCGCAAGCGGGCGCCTCGCGAACGAGGATCGGGGGGCGGAGGGAACTCCGCCCCCCGAACCCCCCACCTCCTTCTTTTGGCTAATGGGAAACGTGGCGAGCTCCGTTCTGAGCCCGACAACGCTGCGGCGCCTGACAGTGCGGGAGCCGCATGCGCCAAGTCGCCAAAAAAAGGAGGTGGGGGTGTGGGGGCGGAGTTCTCTCCGCCCCCACTCTTTCTTCTCCTGATTCCAGTTCCGACGAAACCCCTCTAGCGCGGCCCCTGCCGCATGGCCTGCTCCGCCTGCTCAGCCGCCGCGAAGCGTGCCCAGCCGGGAACCCGCGCCGCGAGATTCACCTCGCGCCATTTCGGATGGCGCGGTGGCCGCAGGAAGGCATCGAAGTTGCGGAAGAACGCATCGACGAAGACGGACACCTTGCGATGGCGGTCGGTGCCGGGCTGCCAGGCATAGACCGCCATGACCGCGCCGACGGCGAGGGTCTCCACCGGCGCATCCTGCGCGATCAGGCCGGGATACTGTGCCGCCGCCAGCTCGGCCGGCAGATAGGTGTCGAGCAGCGCCGCGTGCACCGGGATCGGCAGGAAGCGCAGTCCCGAGCCCGGCGCGATGGTGGAGAACAGCCGCGCCGGCTTGCCCGCCACATAGACCATCGCCGCGATCTCGCCGCGCCGCAGCTTCTCGAGCGCCGCGTCCTGCGGATCGTGCCGCGGCTGGATGGGGATGCCCAGCGTCTCGAACAGCACCGAGCTCGTCATGGTCGTCCCGCTGCCCCGCACATCGACGTTGACCGGCCGGCCCGCCAAATCCTGGATGCCCCGCGGCCCGTCGCCGGCCACGACATGGACTTCCTCGTCGTACAGCTTGGCGATGTATTGCAGGCTCTGATCCAGGCCGGGGAACAGCCGCTGCCGCCGCGCATAGGCGAGCGCATCGGATTGCACGATGCCGATATCGACGCCGCGGAGGAACAGGATGTCGGCGAGGTTCTGCACCGAGCCCTTGCCGAGCATCGCGATGACCCGCAGGCGGTCGCCATCGTCGAGCACGGCGGCGAGGTCGCTGGCGATGCGGATATAGGTGCCGTCGACGCCGCCGGCGATGACGCCGACCGTGCCGCCATTCGCGCGCGCGGTCAGGGTCTGGATCGAGGGGGGGACTCCCTGTCCGTCCGCGGTGCCGGCGGCGGCGCCTGCCAGCACCGCGGCGACCAGGCCGCGGCGGGTCGTTGGAGCGGCGATCATGATGCTGCTTGTTCCTCTCCGCCTCTGCCCGGGCCTTGTCATCGCGGCGCCGCCGTGCCGAGCGCGCGCAGCAATCCCTCCGCCGTGCGGTCCCCGAGCGCCGCGCCGCGGCGATACCAGTCGGCGGCGCGCGCGGGATCGCCTGGCAGGCCGCGCGCGCCCCAGGCGGCCAGGAAGGCGGGATCGTAGGTCCTGCCGGCCGCGGTGGCGGCCGCGCCGTGGCCGCCTGCGGCCGCGCGCTCGTAGAGCAGGCGCGCGGCCGAGATGTCGCCGAGCGACAGCATGGCGTCGGCGCGCTGCATCAGGATGGTGGCCAGGCTCGCCGCGGCGTCGGGCGGCGGCCGGATCCGGTCCGGCGGCGGCGTCGCCCGTGTGGCCTGCGGTTCGGCCGCCGCCGAGGCTGCCGGCCTGGCGGGCGACGGGATCGGCGGCGGGCTGGCGGGCGGATCGCCGCGGGGCGCCAAGGCGGCGGTTGGCTCTGGCGGCCCCGACATTCCGGGCGCTGCCGCCCTGGGGACATCGCGCGACGGCTCCGTACCGGCTGCGGGAGACCTGGCCGCATGCGGCGGGCCGGCTGGGGCCGTGGCCGGCGCGCGCGCGGCTTCGGCGCCGGGTGACCAGGGTTGGTTGAGCATGCCGGGTGCAACCGCCGCGGCGTCGCCCCTCGGCGCCGTGGTCGCGGAGAGGGCCGGCGGCGCTGGTGCCGGCACTTCCAATGCCTCTGTCGGGACGGCGCCCCTTGGCGCTGCGGTCGCGGCGATCGGCGGCGAGGCCGGTTCCGGCACTCGGGACGCATCCGCCGGCGCGGCACCCCGCGGCGCTGCGGCCGCGGCGACCGGCGGCGGCGCCGGCTCCGGCACTCCGGACGCATCCGCCGGCGCGGCGCCCCGCGGCGCCGCGGTCGCGGCGACCGGCGGCGAGGCCGGTTCTGGCACTCCGGACCCATCCGCCGGGACGGCGCCCCGCGGCGCCGTGGTCGCGGAGAGGGTCGGCGGCGCTGGTGCCGGCACTTCCAATGCCTCTGTCGGGACGGCACCCCTCGGCGCTGCGGTCGCGGCGATCGGCGGCGGGGCCGGTTCTGACAATCGGGACGCATCGGCCGGCGCGGCGCCCCGCGGCGCCGCGGCCGCGGCGACCGGCGGCGTCGCCGGCTCCCGCGCTCCAAACGCATCCGCCGGGGCGGCGCTCCGCGGTGCTTCGGCCGCGGCGACCGGCGGCGGGGCCGGTTCCGGCACTCCGGACACATCCGCCGGAGCGGCGCCCGGCGGCGCTTCAGTCGCGGCGACCGGTGGCGGCGCCGGCTCCGGCACTCCCGGCGTCTCCGCTGCGGCGGCGCCCCTCGGCGCTTCGGCCGCAGCGACCGGCGACGGCGCCGGCTCCGGTACACCCGACGCATCCAGCGGGACGGCGCCCCTCGGCGCTTCAGTCGCGGCGACCGGTGGCGGCGCCGACTCCGGCACTCCCGACGCATCCGCCGGGGCGACGCCGCTCGGCGCTCCGCTCGCGGCGACCGGCGGCGCCGCCGGCTCCGGCACTCCCGACGCATCCGCCGGCCCGGCGCGGCGCGGCGCTTCCGTCGCGGCAACCGGTGGCGGCGCGAACTCCGGCACTCCGGACGCCTCCGCTCGGACGGCGCCGTTCGGCGCAGCAGTCACGGCAACGGGCGGCGGCACTCGATCCGGCGCCTCGGACGCATCCGCCGGGACGCGACCCGGCGGGGGTTCGATCGCCGTGACGGCCGACCGCGCCGGATCCGTCATGTCGGACGCATCCGCGAGAGCGGCTCTTTCCGGCGCTGCGGTCACGGCGACCGGTGGCGCCTGGTCCGGCGTGCCGGAGGCATCGAGGGCGACGCCCCTCGGCGCTTCGGTCGCGGCGGCGGGCGGCGGTGCCTGATCCAGCCAACTGGGCGCACCCGCCACGGCAGTGCCTGCCCGTCCTCCGGCCGCGCCAGCCGGAGGTCCCGCCTGCTCCTCCATGCCGGGCGCGTCCGCCTGGGCGGCGCCCGTCCGCCCCTCCGGCACAACGGCCGGGGATCCGGCTTGGCGTCGCATGTCGGCCGCATCCGGTTCGGGCGCGGCAGCGGCGGGCCCGCCCTGGTCGGGCCTGCCGCGCAGGTCGAGCGAGGCGGCGTCCCCCTGCGGCTCGGCCGCAGCTCTCCCGGCCTGAGCGGGACGTCTCTCCGCCTGCTCCGGCGTGCCAGGCGCGACGGCGGCGTCTTCGGGCACCGCCGCGGCAGCGGACAGCGCGACGGGCGCAGCCCCCGCGGCGGCGTCCGCCCGCGGCACCGCGTCCCCGACGGCCGACGCCACCTGGTCCGGCATGCCAGCCGCGTCCGCCAAGGCAGCATTCCGCCGCGGCGCCGTCGCCGCGGCGGGGGGCTCTGCCCGCTCCATCGTCTCGGGCGCCGCCGCCGCGAAGGCGGCCAGCCCTTCCCCCAGCGCCCGCGGCGAGGGCGGCTCGCCCGCGGCGCTCGCATCGCCCGGCGACGGAAGGTGCGGCCGCGGAGCCGGCGCCTCGCCCGCCGCTGCGACAGCACGGCTGCTCTCCGCAAGCCGCGCCGGCCGCCCGGCCGCGACCGGCTGCCATTCCGGCCCGGCGCCTACGGCAGCGGCGGCTCCGGGGGCTGCCTCGATCGCAGCGGCCGGTACGGCGCCGCGGGCATCGGCCCCTGCCCCGACACTTTCGGCCGGCGGCGGCGCCTGAAGCTCCGCGGCGGCCGGCATCGGGCTCGGCGGCCCCGCGACGGCGATGGGCGCGGTCACCGCGGGAGGCGCCCGTTCGGGCCCCGACCCGGCCGCCGGAACCCTGGCCCCGCCATCATGGGCAGCGATAGCCGTCCCGGAGCCGGCCTCGGGCCCGGCCTCCAGCGGATCCGGCGCCGGCGCGATCCGCCCGGCCGAGGCGCCCAACCCGCTCCCCCCCGCCGGCGCCGTGGCCGGCTGCACGCCGCCATCCGCGACAGCGGCCGCACCGCCCGCCTCTTCCCGATCTCGCAGGGCGGCACGGGCGATGCGCGGTTCTTCCGCATCGCCGCCTGCCGCAGCCGCGGGCGGGAGGGACGCCAGCATGCCGGAACCGGACTGCCGGAGGTCGCCACTCCGCCCGCCGCCCCGCGGGATCGCAACATCGGCCTCGCCCGGCGGCCCACCCGGCCTGCCGGCCGCCTCCGCCCATATCGCATCGACCGGCCGCGCCGGGCCCTGCTCGCCCTCCGGCGGACCGAGATAGGCCAGCACCGACACGCCCGACGCGCTCGCCGAGAGGATCATCGTCCAGAACCACATGAGGCTCCGCCAACCGCCCGCCCGCATCCTCCCCCCGGCGGGCGGGCTGCACACCGCGCCCAGTGGCGGCACGGCATGCATCGCTTCGCCGATGACCGTGCCGTGCAGCAGCCGCTGCACGGGAATCACCCAGCCTTCGCGCGGCGACATCTGGATCGGCCGCTCGCGGGCGAAGGCCTCGTGCAGGAGCGCCTCCAGCCGCGCTGCATCCGGCGCCCGCAGCGCGCACCGCACGATCGGCAGATGGCCGCGCGCCGGAATTCCGGCCAGGCGTTGGCGCAGGCGCGCAACCGCATCCTCGATCTCGCCCTCCGCCTCGTGCAGCAGCGCGATCCCGCGATGCGGATGCAGGGCGACGAAGGGCAAGCGCGCCGCCGCATGGCGTGCATCCGCGGGCAGCGGGCAATCGGGCAGCACGGTCCAGGCGCCGCGAAGCCCGAACGCGGCGGGCCGGATGCTACTGCCGATCGCTGCCGGGCTGTCTGGCCCGGCCGATCCGCCGCGCGTCAGTGAGACAGGATCGCGAACCATCCGCTGAAGCCATTCTTGTTCGTAGCCATGCCGGTTCGACGCAACGCCGTTGCCGCGGAGTCTAACAGCGCAGCCAGGAGGCGAAGCGGTCCTGGGCAAAGTTTGCGCGGATTGCGCCGGACGACGGCTCGCGCTGCACGGCTTGGGTATGGGCCGGGTTCAGGACACGCCGACGCCACTCATGCGGCCAGCACCGGCCGAGTGCCTCGCCGGCGGCAAGGCCGCCCTACAGGAGAAGAAGAAGAAAGAGTGGGGGCGGAGAGAACTCCGCCCCCACACGCCCGCCTCCTTTTTTGGATACGGGGAAGAGTGGCGAGCTCCGTTCTCGACGAGACAACGCTGTGGCGCCTGAGAGTGCGGGAGGAGGGTCTGGGGGGCGGAGTTCAGCTCCGCCCCCCAGCCTTCCCCGGATGACGCTCAGCCCGCGGGCGCCTCGGCGCGGAAGGCGAAGGCCTGCGAGGCCGCCCAGGCGATCGCGGCGGGACCACCCACGTCCGGCAGCGCACCGCCGCCCACCGCGCGCTTGGCGGTGACCTCCGCGCCCTGGCCGAGCGCCAGCCTGAGCCGTACGTGATCGCCGAGGAAGATCGCCTCGAGCAGCCGCGCCGGCATCGCCCCGGCGCCGAGATCCTCGGCCTGGACCGGCGCCACCGCGATGCGCTCCGGCCGCACCGCGAGCACGCAGCGCTCCCCGGCGCGCGGGACGTCCACGGCGAAGGCCTCGGTCTCGATCCCGCAATCGAGCGCCACGCGGCAATCCCGCCCCTCCAGCGCCACCACCCGCCCCGGCAGGCGGTTGTTCTCGCCCACGAAGCCGGCGACGAAGGCATCCGCCGGCCGCTCGTACAGCGTGCGCGGATCCGCGAGCTGGCGGATGCGCCCGCCCTCGAACACCGCGATGCGGTCGGACAGCGTCAGCGCCTCCTGCTGGTCATGCGTGACATACATCATCGTCACGCCGAGCCGCTGATGCAGATGGCGGATCTCGAGCTGCATCTCCTCGCGCAGCGCCTTGTCGAGCGCGCCGAGCGGCTCGTCCAGCAGCACGATCGGCGGCTCGAACACCAGCGCGCGGGCGAGCGCCACGCGCTGCTGCTGCCCGCCCGAAAGCTGCGCCGGCCGCCTTTCGCCGAAGCCTTCGAGCCGCACCATGGCGAGCGCCCGCCCGACCCGCTCCGCACGCTCGCGCTTCGGCACGCCGCGCACCTCCAGCGGGAAGGCGACGTTCTCGGCCACCGTCATGTGCGGAAACAGCGCGTAGGACTGGAACACCACGCCGATGCCGCGCTTGTGCGCCGCCAGCCGCGCGATGTCGCGCCCTTCCAGCAGGATGCGCCCGGCGCTCGGCTGCTCGAACCCGGCCAGCATCATGAGCGTGGTGGTCTTGCCGGAGCCGGAGGGCCCGAGCAGCGTCAGCAGCTCCCCGCGCCGGACCTCGAGGTCGAGGTCGCGCACGGCGGCCGGCCCGTGCCCCGCGTAGGATTTGCGCACGCCTTCGAACCGGACCAGCGGGTCCGCCACCACCACCGCTTCGCGCATGCGCCGAGGCATCGCCCGCCACGCCAGCGGCGTCAACCACGACGGGACCGCGGCCGCCGCAATCCTTGCCCGCGCCGCGTTGAAATGGCGGCTGGCCGCGGCCTGGCCTCGCGCCCCGCCGCTGCCATCCGAGGTTGACGCGCCCCGCCCCCCTGCCTCACCTGTCCGCCCAGTCAGGGGAGATCCCAGGGGAGATCCATGTCCGACACCACCGAGCCCACCGTGATCGCGCGCCGCGAAGGCGCCGCGGCGACCCTGCTGCTCAATCGCCCCAAGGCGCTGAACGCGCTCGACGTGCCGATGATCGACGCCATCGCGGCGGCGATCGCCCCCTGGCCCGAGGACCCGGCGGTGAAGCTCGTGGTGCTGGAAGGCGCCGGCGGCCGCGCCTTCTGCGCCGGCGGCGATGTCCGCGCCATCCGCGCCGCCGCGCTCGCCGGCGACACTGCAACGATCGAGACCTTCTTCAGCCACGAATACGCGGTCAACCAGGCGATCGCCGAATTCGGCAAGCCCTGGATCAGCCTGATCGACGGCATCTGCATGGGCGGCGGCATCGGGCTTTCGGTGCATGGCTCGCACCGCGTGGTCACCGCTCACGCCATGTTCGCGATGCCGGAGACGGCGATCGCGCTGTTCCCCGATGTCGGCACTTCCCATGTGCTGCCGCGCCTGCCCGACAGCATCGGATACTGGCTCGCGCTGACCGGCGCGCGGCTGAACGGCCCGGACGCGGTGCACGCCGGCCTCGCCACCCATTACGTGCCGCGCGATTCGCTCGCCGCGCTGCGCGCCGCGCTGCTCGACGGCGACGCCACCGCCGTGGACCGCTTCGCCGAACCGCCACCCGCGCCGAGCTTCGCGCCGCATCGCGAGGCGATCCGCCGCTGCTTCGGCGCGGGCTCGCTGCCCGCGATCCTGCGTGCGCTGGAGGCCGAGAACAGCGACTGGGCGCGCGAACAGATCGCCATCCTGCGCCGCATGTCGCCCACCAGCCTCGCGGTGTCGCTGGAACTGCTCAACCGCGGCGCGACGAAATCCCTGCGCGACAGCCTCGCCATGGAGCTCGCCCTGACCCGCGTTGTGGTGCCCATCCACCCGGACTTCGCCGAAGGCGTGCGCGCCGTGCTGGTGGACAAGGACAACGCCCCGCGCTGGCAGCCGCCCAGCATCGAAGAGCTCGACGCCGCCGCCATCCAGCGGATGTTCGCCTAACCCTCGCGCAGCAGCTCCGCGACGAAACGCGGCACGAGCGCCGTCGCCAGCCCGTGCCGCGCTTCGTCGAACAGATGGCTGCCCTCGCTCGGCTCGAGATTGAGCTCCACCGTGCGCGCCCGCCCGCGCACCTCGGCGACGAACCCCGCCGCCGGATACACCGCCCCGGACGTCCCGATCGAGACGAACAGGTCGCAGCGCTCCAGCGCGGCGTAGATGCGCTCCATCCCGAACGGCATCTCCCCGAACCACACCACATGCGGCCTGAGCCGCCCGGGCGTGCCGCAGGCGACACAGGCCGTCGCCGACGCCAGATCTCCCTCCTGCTCCGCGACATGCTCGCACGACAGGCACCGCGCCTTCGCCAGCTCGCCATGCATGTGCAGGAGGCGCCGCGCGCCGGCGCGCTCATGCAGATCATCGACGTTCTGGGTGACCAGAAGGAACTCGCCCGGCCAGCGCGCGTCGAGCTCCGCCAGCGCGCGATGCGCCGCGTTCGGCTGCACGGCCGGATTCCGCAGCTGCGCCCGCCGCGCGTTGTAGAAGCTCTGTACGCGCTGCGGATCACGCGCGAAGGCCTCCGGCGTGGCGACATCCTCGATCCGCACCTGCGCCCAGATTCCATCCGCATCGCGGAACGTCGCCAGGCCCGATTCGCGGGAAACGCCGGCGCCGGTGAGGATGACGATGTTCATGGCGGTACTCCGAGTTCGGGACTGGGGGGCGGAGTGAACTCCGCCCCCCAGACCCCCCACCTCCCTTTTTTTGGTGACTTGGGAATCGTGGAGAGCTCCGTTCTCAACGAGACAGCGGTGTGGCTCCTGAGAGTGTGGGAAGAGCCAGCGCCAACTGCCGCGACGTTCACTCCCTCCCTGCTTCCTTCAGAACGCGTGGAGCGCTGACCTCGCAGCGTTTCCTGGTGATCTCCCGCAACACGGCAAACGCGGCCGCATCATCATCCAACCGGCCCGCCCGGATCGCCGCCGCGAAAGCTCGCAGCGGATTCTCCGCAGCGCCCACCAGCGCTGCGACCCGCGACAGCGCGTCGGCTTCCCAGGACGCATCCTGCACGGCTTCGCGCGCCGCGATCGCCATCGCGTTCGCCACCATGCGCGCGGCGAACTGCGCCGATTCCGGCAGCACCGGCAGCAGCTCGCGCAGAACCACCTCGCGCGCGGTGGCGAGCAGGTTCGCGCCGTCGGGCGGCTCACGCAGCATGGCGATCCACCATGCGCAGGATCTCCCATTCGAGCTCGGGCACGATGTGGCCGGTCAGCGCGAGCTCGAGGCTCGGCTCGGCGCCGGAGAGGTGGCGCGCGGCCTGGTCGGCGGCGATCACCGCCCAGCGGATATGCGCCATGAGTTCCCACCACAGCACGCGCGCATGATCGGGCGCGCTGCCGGCAGCCTCGGCATAGCCGGCGTAGAACGCCGCGCGCGGCCCGATGCCGCCGGCTTCGTGCGGGCTGCCGAAGCGCCAGCACTTCGCGCAGAGCCAGCCGAGATCGGTCGCCGGATCGCCCCAGGCGGCGAACTCCCAATCGAGCACCGCGGTGACGCCCGCCTCGTCCACCATGATGTTGCCGGTGCGGAAGTCGTTATGGACGAGCACGGGCGGCACCGGCGGCGGCGCGCTGCGCTCCAGGTGCCGCAACCCCCATTCGATCACCGGGCGCGGCGTGTCCTGCCGGTCCAGCATCGCGCGATACGTCGCGATCGCGGCGCAGCCGGCATCGGCCTCCGGATCGCCGAGGAAGCCGAGGGCGGGGCAAGGCGGACGGATGGCGTGGATGCGCGCCGCCTCGCGGCCAAGCGCGCGCGCCAGCGCCTCGCGCCCGCCGCCCAGCGTCTCGCTGCGCACCACGCGATGCCCCGCGGCGATGCCGCCGGCGCGGCGCATGACGAAGAAGGGCGCGCCGAGCACGGCGAGGTCATCGCAGCAGAACAGCGGCTCGGGCACCGTCACCCCGGCGGCGAGCGCGGCGCGCAGCAGCGCGTATTCCTGCGCGCGGCTGCGCGAGACGGAGAGCACCGCGGCGCTGTCAGTCCGCAGCACCCAGCGCTCAGCGCGTCCGTGCAGCGTGACGTCCAGCCCCCAATTCTGCTGGATGGCGCCGCCCGAGAGCGGCGCGGCACCGGTGATGACGAGGTCCTCCGCGCGCGCCGCCTCGCGCAGCCAGCGCGCCAGCGCCGCGCGCCGCGCCTCATCCATGCTGGTCCGCACCCCAGGCGAAGAAGCCGCTTCCCTCGGCGCGCAGGAAATTCGCCAGCACCATGCGGTGCACTTCCGATGCGCCGTCCACCAGCCGCGCCTGGCGCGCGTAGCGATAGATCCACTCCACCACCGTGTCCTTGGAATAGCCGCGCGCGCCGAGCAATTGCAGTGCGGTGTCCGCCGCCTTGTGCAGCGCATCCGCCACCACGATCTTCGCCATGGAGACTTCCTTGCGCGCGAAGCTGCCCTGGTCGAGCTGCCAGGCCGCGTGCATGGTCAGCAGCCGCCCGATCTGCACCTCCATCGCCGCCTGGCCGATCAGCCCCTGCACGCTCTCGCGGTCGGAGAGCTTCATGCCGAAGGAATCGCGCCGCGCCGTGTACTCCATCGCGATCTCGAGGCAGCGGCGCGCCAGCCCGAGCCAGCGCATGCAATGCGTCAGCCGTGCGACGCCGAGCCGCATCTGCGTGAGCTTCAGCCCGTCGCCCACGCCGAGCAGCCGCTGCTCGTCCGGGATCTCCAATCCCTCGAAGACCAGCTCGCAATGCCCGCCATGCTCTTCCGGTCCCATGATCGGGATGCGACGGATGATGCGCCAGCCGGGATCGTCGGCATGGAACAGGAAGGCGCTCAGCCCCTTGCGCTCATCCTCGGAGGTCCGCGCGATCAGGATGAAATGCTTCGCGTTGCCTGCGCCGGTGATGAAGTGCTTGCGCCCGGTGATGCGCCAGCGGTCGTTCCCCACGCGCTCCGCCCGCGTGTAGGTGAGCGAGGGGTCGGAGCCGCAGCCATCCGGCTCGGTCATCGCGAAGGCGGACTGCACCTCGCCGGCGACAACCGGCGCCAGCCAGCGCTTCTTCATCGCCTCCGGCAGCACGCGGTCAAGGATCATCATGTTGCCGTCATCGGGGGCGGCGCTGTTGAAGACGACTGGCCCGAAGATGGAGCGGTTCATCTCCTCATAGCAGGCGGCCATGCCGATGCGCGGCAGCCCGCCGCCGCCCACCGCCTTCGGCATCTGCAGCGCCCACAGCCCCTCGGCCTTGGCCTCCTGCCGCAGCCGCGCCAGCACATGCGGCGCGATGTTGTCGTGCTCGTCGTAATTCGCGCGGTCGGATTCGAGCGGGATCAGCCGGTCCTCCACGAAGCGGCGGACGCGCGCGCGCACCGTCTCGATCTCGGGCGGAAGGGAGAAATCCATCGCTCAGGCCCCGTTCACCGAATGGCCGCCATCCACCGTCAGCACCGATCCCGTCATGTGCGCCCCGGCATCGGAAGCGAGCAGCAGCAGCGGCCCGGACAGATCCTCCGGCCGTCCCAGGCGGCGCTGCGGCACGCGCTTCACCACCGCCTGTCCGGCTTCGGTCGCGAAATAGGCGGCGTTGATGTCGGAGAGGATGTAGCCTGGCGCCATGGCATTCACGCGGATGCCGTAGCGCGCGAGCTCCACCGCCATCTGGCGCGTCATATGCAGCAGCCCGGCCTTGGCCGCCGTGTAGCCGGCCACCCCGTTCAGCACGCGGATGCCGCCGATCGAGGCGATGTTGACGATGCTGCCCGGCCTCTTCGCCGCGGCCAGGCGTCGCGCGCCTTCCTGCGCCACCAGGAAGCAGCCGCGCAGGTTCACGCCCATCACCGCGTCCCAGTCCTCGGGGGACTGCTCCAGCACCGGCTTGGTCACCGCGATGCCGGCGTTGTTGACGATGATGTCGCAGGGCGCGTTGAAGGCGGCCTCCGCGCTGTCGAAGGCGGCGGCGATCGAGCGCGGGTCGGCGACGTCGAGCGCCACGCCCATGGCGCGCTCCCCGAGCGTGACGGCGAGCTCGGCGACCACCGCCTCGCGCCGTGCTGCCAGCGCCACCGCGGCGCCGGCCTCGTGCAGCACGCGTGCGAAATGGCCGCCTAGCGTGCCGGAGGCGCCGGTAACCAGCGCGACCTTGCCCTGCAGCGAGAACAGCTCTGCCATGGCCCGTCCTTGTCCGTTCCCTCCCCCATCATCGGCCGGCGGGCACCACGGCCACAAGGCCCCGCGCCCCCTTCTCCACCCGACAACGCCAAGGTGCTCGAGCCTGCCGCCACCGCCCGCACCAAGTAATCAAAAAAAGGAGGAGGGGGTGCGGGGGAGGAGTTCACTCCTCCCCCGCTCTTCTTCCAATGTGATGTTCGTACCCCTGGAGCACACCAGCAATGACGCATAGCCGAGCCGTCCTCATCACCGGCGCGCAGCAGGGCATCGGCCGCGCCGCCGCGCTCGCCTTCGCCGAAGCCGGCTGCGACATCGCGGTGAACTGGCTCGACGACGAAGCCGCCGCGAATGCCGTCGCCGCGGAGATCCGCGCGCGCGGGCGGCATGTGGCGCTCATCCAGGGCGATGTCGCCAGCGCCGCCGGATGCGCCGCCATCGTCCAGGGCGCGCTGGATGCCTTCGGCCGCCTCGACGTGCTGGTCAGCAATGCCGGCATCTTCCCGCGCATCCCCTTCCTCGAGATGACGGAGGCCGAATGGGACCGCGTGATAGCCGTCAACCTGAAGGGCACCGCCTTCTGCGCCCAGGCGGCGGCGCGCGCGATGGTCGCCGCCGGCACGCAGGGCGTGATCCTCAATCTCTCCTCGCGCGCGGTGATCGGCACGCCGGTCGGCGTGCATTACAGCGCCACCAAGAATGGCGTCGTCGGCCTCACGCGCAGCATGGCACTGGCGCTCGCGCCGCACGGAATCCGCGTGAACGCGGTGGCGCCCGGCCTCACCGACACCGCCCAGCCGCGCCACGGCAACACGGAGGCGGAGCTGGCGCAGATGGCGCGCGCCATCCCGCTCGGCCGCATGGGAAAGCCGGAGGAGGTCGCCGCGCTGCTGGTCTTCCTCGCCTCGGACGCGGCGTCGTGGATCACCGGGCAGGTCTATCACCTCAACGGCGGCAGCCACATGGCGTGAGTTTCGCGGATCGCGGCCCGGTTGCCGGGCGATCGCGCTGCCGGCCGCCGCGTGGCGGAAACCTGGTGCGCCATTTGCCACCGCGTCGGTCCCGGTCCGGCCACCAACGCCGCAGACGCCGCATCCGAACATGCCCGACTACCGCCTTTCGCGCGAGGACATGGACAACGTCGTCAGCTACATCCTCGCCCTCCGGCGCTGAACTGGCGCCCGGCGCAGGGCTGGGATAGGAGTCCCCCGAAAGCCATTCCGGGGGAAATCGTGTCCGCAGCCAGCCCGCAATTCCGTGTCGGCTATCTCTCGCACGTACCGCACCGATCCTTCCTCGACACGGCGGCGGAGCACGCGGCACTCGAAGTGGTGCGCATCGCGCTCGAGCAGCCGGAAGACAGCATCATCGCCGCCCTCGCTTCCTGCCACGGCTACTACGTCATGGCCTCGCGCGACGAGCTGCCGCACGCGTTGCACGTCACGCCAACCCTGCTGGCGCGGCTGCCGGAGCTTCTCATGGTCGGCTCAACCGGCGCCGGCTACGACACCGCCGATCCCGCCGCCTGCACCGAAGCCGGCGTGCTGCTGGTGAACCAGGCCGGCGGCAACGCCGAGGGCGTCGCCGAGCACGCCGTCGGCATGATGCTCGCGCTGCTCAAGCGTATCCCGGAAGCGCATGCCGCGATGCTCGCTGGCCGCGCGCAGCGGCGCGAAGCCCTGATGGGCCGCAACATCCTCGGCCGCACGGTGGGCCTGGTCGGTCTCGGCCATGTCGGCACGCGCGTCGCCGCCATCCTGCGCACCGCCTTCTCCTGCCGCATCCTCGCCTACGACCCCTATCTCGACGCCGCCACCTGCACCGCCCGCGGCGCTGAGAAGGTGGAGCTCGCAACCCTGCTCGCCGAAAGCGATGTCGTCAGCCTGCACTGCCCGCTCACGCCGGACACGCGCGGCATGATCGGCGCACAGGCCTTCGCCGCCATGCGCCCGCGCGCCGTGTTCGTCACCACCGCCCGCGGGCACATCCATGACGAGGCCGCGCTGCTGGCCGCACTCGAGTCCGGCCACATCGCCGCGGCAGGCCTCGATGTCTGGGCGCGGGAACCGCCGCCCACCGACCACCCGCTGCTGCGCCACCCCGCCGTCCTCGCCTCCCAGCACACCGCCGGCGTCAGCGAGGAAAGCCGCGCCAACATCGCGCGCATCGCGGCGCTCGCCTTTGCGGACTGCGCAGAAGGCCGGATGCCGCCGCGGGTCATCAACCCACAAGTCGTGAACCGGTTTGCAGCGCGGTGGCGTGAGGCGTTCGGGCGCGACATCGCGCGCTGAGCAAGACTGGGGGGCGGAGAGAACTCCGCCCCCCAGACCCCCCACCTCCTTTTTTTGGCTACTTGGCGCTGGCGGCCAGTGCAGCCCGAAGCGCCGTCGCGTTGTCGCACTGGGAACGGAGCGCCGAGACACCATCTCCACGAGACGGCGCTGCGCGGGCTCTGGCCCGCACTCCGCACACGCGCCAAGTCCCCAAAAAAAGGAGGGATGGGGTCTGGGGAAGGGAGTTCATCTCCCTTCCCCAGCGATTAACTCACCGCGCAGCACCCTGCGGCTCGATTCCCGCCTTCCGCGCCGCCTCGCCCCATTTCTCCATCTCCGCCTGGCAGAAGGTCCGCATCTCTTCCGGCGTCGAGGTCTTCACTTCGGCCCCAAGCGTCCGGTGTCGTTCCACCACGGAAGCCTGCCGCAGCGCCGCCACGCAATCCGCGTTCAGCTTCTGCAGCACGGGCGCCGGCAGGTTCGCCGGCGCGATCACCATCCCCCAGGTCGAGGCCTCGAAGCCCGGCAGGAAGGCCTCGCCGATCGTCGGCGTATCGGGCAATTGCGGCGCGCGCCTGGCAGCCGTCGTGGCCAGCGCCTTGAGGCTGCCCGCCTGGATATGCGGCAGCGCGGCGGGCACCGTGTCGAACATGATGTTCACGCGGTTGTTCATCAGGTCCGGATGCGCCTGGGTGCTGCCGCGATAGGGCACGTATTCCAGTTGAACCCCCGTGAGCTGCCCGAACAGCACCGGCGCCAGCCGCACCACGCCGCCCGTTCCCGCGAAGGTCACGCCGGGGTTGCGCTTCGCGTAGTCCACCAACTCCGCCGGCGTGTTGGGTGCAAAGCCGCGCCCGGCGCACAGCACCAGCGGCGTCGTCGTGGTCTGCGTGACGAAGCTGAAGTCGCGCATCGTGTCGTAGGGCAGGCGGTAATAGGCCGCGTTCACGGGATGCCCGACCGACACCAGCCCGAGCGTGTGCCCGTCCGGCGTCGAGCGCGCCACCGCCTCCGTGCCGATCACGCCATCGGCACCCGGCCGGTTCTCCACCGGCACCGGCTGTCCCCAGGCCGCCGCCAGCGGCTCCGAGATCAGCCGCGCCGTGATGTCGGACACGTCGCCCGGCGTGTAGGGCACGATGATGCGCACCGGGCGCGTGGGAAAGCCTTGCGCGCCGGCGCCGCGGATCAGCGCGGGCGCGGCGAGGCCGCCGAGAAGGAGCGCGCGGCGTGATGGCATGGAACGGGTTTCCTCCGGCTCGAATCCTCGCCCGCACTCTGCCCGTCCTGTCGCGCGGCGCCAGTGGCCTCGCGCGATTTCCCGCTTGACCGCCTCGCACGCCGGCGCTTTACTTAACCAAACGGTTAAGCAAAGGGAGCACCCCATGACGCAACCGGCCCAGGGCATCATCGCCCATCTCGTCGTCTCCGATGCCGCCGAGGCGCTCGATTTCTACGCCCGCGCCCTCGGCGCCACCGAGACCATGCGCATGCCCGCCGAGGACAAGCGCCGCATCATGCATGCCGAGATCGAGGTCAACAGCGCGCGCCTCTTCCTGCGCGATCACTTCCCCGAATTCTGCCCCGCCAACGAGGCCGCGAAGCTCGCCCCGCCGCCGATCATCGGCGGCACCACCGTCACGCTCCATCTCGAGGTGCCGAATTGCGACGCCGCGGTCGCCCGCATGAAGGAAGCCGGCGGCACCGTGCTGATGGAGCCGATGGATGCCTTCTGGGGTGCGCGCTACGCCCAGTTGCTTGACCCCTTCGGCCATTGCTGGAGCTTCGCCCACCCGCTCCCCGGCGCGCCGCGCTGAGCCGATGTCGCGCTGGGGCTTCTCGCGCGAGCGGCTGCGTCGGCTGGACGATGCGCTGCGCGTGCATGTCGCGCGCGGCGCCATCGCCGGCGCCGTCGCGCTGCTCGCGCGGCACGAGGATCTGCATCTCGTCGCCGTCGGCAGCCTCGCACCCGGTGCCAACGCGCCGATGCGCGCCGACACCATCTTCCGCATCACCTCCATGACCAAGCCGATCGCCGCCGCCGCGGCGATGATGCTGGTCGAGGAAGCAAAGCTTCATCTCGACGATCCGGTGGACGCGCTGCTGCCGGAGCTCGCCGATCGCCGCGTGCTGCGCAGCCTCGACTCCCCGCTCGAGGACACGATCCCCGCCGCGCGCCCCATCACGCTGCGCGACCTGCTCACCTTCCGCGCCGGCATCGGCGTGGTCTTCGAGGCGAGCGACCTGCCCATCCAGCGCGCGATGCAGGAGGCGGGGCTGGCTGCCGGCCCCTATCCGCCCGCCCTCGCGCCCGACGAGATGATGCGCCGCTACGGCGCGCTGCCGCTGATGCACCAGCCCGGCACGGTTTGGCGCTATCACAATGCCTACGACATGCTTGGCGTGCTGATCGCGCGGGCCGCGGACATGCCGCTCGAGCAATTCCTCGCGCAGCGCCTTTTCGCCCCGCTCGGCATGAAGGACACCGGTTTCGCCGTGCCGGCCGAGAAGCGCGCCCGCCTCGCCGCGCTCTGCACGCCGGACGCGGAAGGCGCGCTGCGCATCGCCGAAGCGCCGCTCGCCGTCCAACCCTCCGGCAGCACCGGCATGTTCTCCACCGCGGAGGACTTCCTCGCCTTCGGCTGCATGATGCTGCAATGCGGCCGGCACGGCAGCGAGCGCCTGCTCGCCCGCCCGACCGTGGAGCTGATGACGACCGACCACATCACGCCGGACCAGAAGGCCGCCTCGCCGTTCTTCCCAGGCTTCTGGGACAACCAGGGCTGGGGCTTCGGCGTCACCATGATCACCCGCCGCACCGGCATTGCCGATGTCCCGGGACGCTACGGCTGGATGGGCGGCCTCGGCACCAGCTGGTCCACCGATCCGCATGAAGGCCTGGTCGGCATCCTCATGCTCCAGCGTCCGCTCGACCCGGAGGTGTCGCGCATCCACGCGGATGCCTGGACCCTCGCCTACCAGGCCATCGAGGACTGACGCCGCTCAGTCCAGCCTGATGTCCAGCCGACGCAACAACGGCTCCATCTGCGCCCGCTCCGCGGCGAGGAACTGCGCGAATGCCTCCGGCGTGTCGGGCCGCGCCGCCACGATTCCCGCCGCCAGAAGCCCCGCCTTCAACCCCTCCTCGCCCAGTGCGCCGCGCGCCGCCTCGCCGAGCTTCGCGATCGCCGCCGCCGGCGTGCGTGCCGGCGCCAGCAGCCCGAACCACGTCACCGAGACCAGCCGCGGATGCGTCTCCGCGAACACCGGAATCTCCGGCGTGCTCGGCATCCGCGCCTCCGATGTCCACGCCACGATCCTCGCGCGCCCGCTGCGCATCGCCGGCAGCGCGCTCGCGCCTGCCACCACCATGGCGTCGAGGTTCCCCGCCAGCAGGTCGTTGAGCTGCGCCGCGTCCCCACGATACGGAATGTCCTGCATGCGGATGCCGAGCTGCTCTTGGATCACCTCCGCCGCGATGTGATTGAAGCTGCCGCGCCCGTTGTGCCCGTAATTGATCGTGCCGGGATTGGCGCGGGCATGCGCGACGAACGCCGCCACCGTATCCGGCAGCCCCTGCCGCACCACCAGCGCGAAAGGCAGCGTCGCGATCAGCGCGATCGGCGCCAGATCCTCCGGCTTGTAGGGCAGGTTGCGCCCGATGATCGGATTGATGGTCAGCGTCGTGCCAGAGGACATCAGCAGCGTATGCCCATCCGGCGCCGCGCGCGCGACGATCTCCGCGCCGATGATCGTCGCCGCGCCCGGCCGGTTGTCGATCACCATCGTGCCCGGGATGCGCGGCGCCATGCGCTCGTTCAGCAGCCGGGTGGTGACGTCGGTCGCCCCGCCAGGCGGAAACGGCACGACGACCGTGATCGGCCGCTGCGGCACCCAGCCCGACTCCGCCCGTGCAGCCGAAGCCAGCACAAGCGCGCCAAGCGCGCGACGCGATACGCCGCCCTTCATGCCCGACCCTCCCTCGCTCTTGGCCGGCAGCCTGCCAAACTCGCCAAAGGCGGCGCCAGGAAAACCTACACAACAGCACGAATGAAGATTGGGGGGCGGAGATGAACTCCGCCCCCCAAACCCCCCACCTCCTTTTCTTGGATACTTGGCGCCGGCGGCGCGGGCACTCACCACGCCAAGCCGTTGTCGGGCCCACAACGGAGCACAAGATTCACTCCGGCGTCTTCGAGATGTTCCGATAAACCGGCACGGGCACATCGCCCCGCAGGGGCGGAAGACAGAAAGCAGCAAGCCGGGCGAACGCGACGGCCCGGTGGCTGATCCGGTGCTTCACCTCTGGCGCCATCTCACCGAAACTCTCGCCATATCCCGCCGGTACGAATATCGGGTCATAGCCGAACCCGCGCGCCCCGCGCGGCGGCCACACCCATTCCCCCTGCACCTTCCCCTCGAATCCCTCGACATGCCCATCCGGCCAGGCAAGCACCAGCGCGCAGGTGAACCACGCTGCGCGGTCCGCCGCATGCGCCGCCCGCTCGGCGACCAGCGCCATCGCCTTCGCGTAGTCGCGCGTGCCATCTGGCTGCATCGCCCAGTCCGCGGTCCGCACCCCCGGCGCGCCCTCCAGCGCAGCCACCGAGAACCCCGAATCATCCGCGAGCGCCGGCAGCCCCGCCGCGCGCGCTGCGCCGAGCGCCTTGATAAGCGCGTTGCCGATGAACGTCTCCTCGGTCTCCGCCGGCTCAGGCAGTCCCAATTCCCCTACACTCACCACGGCAACACCGTAAGGCGCCAACAGCGCGGCGACTTCGCGCAACTTGCCGGCGTTGTGCGTGGCGAGGACGATGCGCTCGCCGGGAGCGAGCACGCGATGCCCAGCGTTGGACACCGGGGGCGGAGTGAACTCCGCCCCCGGACCCCCACCTCCTTTTTTTGGTGAATTGGGAATGGCCACGAGCTCCGTTCTCCACCAGACAACGCTGCGCGAGTTCAGCCTGCGCAAGCCACCCGCGCCAAATCGCCAAAAAAAGGAGGGAGAGGGGGTCTGGGGGAGAGGGAGTTCATCTCCCTCTC
>Ga0081539_10001143_pt1 | contig 48071 bp, 40 predicted proteins | sample TabmetS4T2R2_FD_71023 | JGI IMG/M metagenome (GOLD analysis project Ga0081539, IMG submission 71023) | Tabebuia heterophylla rhizosphere microbial communities from the University of Puerto Rico - S4T2R2 | ecosystem: Host-associated > Plants > Roots > Rhizosphere ... | reverse complement strand
ATTTATCCTCGACAACTTGATTGCCGCGAAAAAGGCTAAACCAATGATTATCGTCATGCCGGCCGGACACACGCGCCCGCTGGGCCGCGGGCCGATACCTGGGATCGCGCAGCCAGGCAGCAGTGCGCCGCCGCCTCCGGATGAATTCATTCAGGATTTCATGACCGACATCATGCCGTACGTCGAAAAGAACTATCGAGTGCTGCCGGAGCGGGAAAACCGCGCGATTGCCGGACTCTCGATGGGAGGGAATCAGACGCTCAACATCGCGCTACCGAATCTGGAGAAATTCGGATACGTCGGAGTCTTCAGTTCCGGGCTGCTCAATGTCTTTTTGCGTCAGGCTCCTGGCGCCGGCGGCCTGCCGGCGGCAAATGCTTCGGCGCAGATCGCGCCGGGAGGCGAGGCCTGGCTCAAACAGCATCAAGCCAAGCTCGATGACGCGAATTTGAAAAAAGGGCTGAAGCTGCTCTGGATCGGCATCGGCAAAGAGGACTTTCTGCTCAACATCAATAACAGCACGGTGGAATTGCTCAAGAAGCATGGATTCGCGCCGGTGACTGTCACGACGGATGGCGGCCACACCTGGATCAACTGGCGCAACTATCTGAACGAGTTTGCGCCGCGACTCTTCCAGGCGAAGACCGCCATGTAATCGAAAGTAAGTATCCCGATCAGGTAGTTTCATCGTATCAAAAAATCGCCGGTCGTGAGGCCGGCGATTTCCGTTATCCTCATTTGCCGAAGGGCACCGAGCATCTGATTGAGCAAGCCAAGGAGGAGACGTCTGATGGTAAGAAACAAGGGGAGTCACGAGACACTTACTATTGGCTGCGCTGCCGGTTTCAGCCACGACCGAACGGATGCGGCAGCTCCGGTTGTCGAGACGCTCATCGCGCGCGGCGGCGCGGGCGCGCTGATCTTCGAAATGCTCGCCGAACGGACGCTCGCGCTCGCGCAACTCGACCGCTCCCAAAACCCTGACCACGGCTTTGCCCGGCTGCTGGAACCGATGGTGCGACCGGTGTTGCGCCGCTGTTTGGAGAACGGCATTCCGATTGTGAGCAACTTCGGGGCGGCTAACCCGCGCGCCGCTGCCCGTCGCATCAGGCAGATCGCTGAAGAACAGGGGATATCAAAAATACGGATCGCTGTGATTGAAGGTGACGATCTATCCGACGTGGGCGGGCGAGAGTTGTTGCGCCAGTACCTTTCTCCGGCAGACCTGGAACGCGAAATGATCAGCGCCAATGTTTATCTCGGCGCGCGAGCGATCGCCGAAGCGCTACTTGACGGCGCGCAGGTCGTGGTGGCTGGACGTGTTGCCGACCCGTCGCTCGTGGTCGGCCCGGCGATGGCGCATTTCGGTTGGCGCGAAACAGACTGGGAGCGGCTCGGCCGAGCGACGATGGCCGGACACCTGCTTGAATGCGGGGCGCAGGTCACGGGCGGTTATTTTGCCGACCCCGGCTATAAGGACGTGCCCGATTTGCACGCGATCGGCTTTCCGATTGCGGAGATCGCGGCGGACGGCTCATTTGTCATCACCAAAGCCGATGCGACGGGGGGCATCGTGAATGCGCGCACAGTGAAGGAGCAGTTGCTCTATGAGTTACACAATCCGGCGGCGTATCTGACGCCGGATGTAGTGGCGGATATTTCTGAAGCGGAGGTTCGCGAGATCGGAGAAGACCGCGTTGCAGTGACAGGCGTGCGCGGGCATCCGCAACCGAAAACCCTCAAAGCGACGGTCTGTTTCGCCGGCGGTTGGTTGGGCGAAGGGGAGATTTCCTATGCCGGCCCGAATGCTGAGGCTCGCGCCCGGCTAGCGGCTGAGATCATCAAACGGCGGATGAGAGATGAGCTGAAACTGCGCTTTGATTTGATCGGCGTCTTGAGCGTGTTCGGTGATGACCAGGGAGATGCCTTGTCCAAACTCTCGCCAGGCGATGCGCGAGATGTGCGGCTGCGCGTTGCCGGCGTTCACGCCGACCGGAGGCGGGTAGAACGATTGCTTGATGAAGTGACTGCGCTCTACACCTGCGGCCCGGCGGGCGGCGGTGGCGTGCGAACTTCGATCACGCCGCGACTCAACTCCGTTTCTTGTTTCCTGCCGCGCGAACTGGTTCCGGCGAAAATTACATTTTGGGAGTGAACAATGATTGATGATCTGACCTGGATTCCGCTGCATCGTCTTGCCCACGGTCGTACCGGCGATAAAGGAGACACGGTCAACGTCAGCGTTATTGCATACGCTGCCGAGTATTTCTCGCTGCTGGTCGAACAGGTGACGGAAGAGAGAGTGCTGGCGCTCTTTAGCAATCGCCGGCCTTCAGCCGTGCGGCGTTACGTGCTGCCGAAACTTTGCGCGATGAACTTCGTCCTGGACAATGTGCTGGACGGCGGCGTCAACGATTCGCTCAATCTCGATGCGCATGGCAAGACGCTTGGATTTCTGCTGTTGAGCCTGGAGATCGCCGTGCCGAAGGAACTCGCCGCGTTCCTCGATCCGATCGCGGCGGGAAAGAGCGAACGCTCGCAGCCAGATGCACATCCCTGAGGCTAAAGGCAAGTTCTCCGACCTCCATGGCTGCCAATCACACTACCGGATGTGCCTTCCGCAGCTGCAAACTGTAAACTATGAGCTGTAGGGAGGAATAAGATGAGTTACGACTTTCTGATCGAGACTTACGAAACTGAGCGAGTCAAAGTCCTCAGCGTCTGGAGCGAGTTCCGGGACGAGGACTTACCCGTGCGGCCACTCAAGGATGATCCAAGGGGGCGCAGCGTCCGCGAGCAAATGGTTCACCAGTGTGTGAGTGAAGATACCTGGTTCCGAACCATGCTCGGCATCGACGTGGGCGCGCCTCCCTTGCCTGAATCCGAAACCCGCCTGGAGTTCATCAAGAGATACGCTGAGGATAGCGGGAAACGCCTTGCCGCCCTTCGAGGGAAGAGTGAGACGTGGTGGGAAGAAGAGACAAATTTCTTTGATGTTCGGCGGTCTCGCGCGTGGGTCATGACTCGCCGCCTGACCCATACATCGCATCACCGCGGCCAACAGATGGCGATGCTTCGCATGCTCGGGCGAGACCTGCACAGTAATTACGGTCCTACCGCAGATACCGGCGGCTTGATGCAAAATCATGCGCCGACAATTTACGCCTACTCCAGCCTGGACTCTCTCCTCGAAGGAGAAGCCGGGGGAGGCGCAAAAGCTCCACTGCCGGGTCCCGGCGAGAAGCCGGTTACGGAACGACCCGAATGACCCGGAAGAGGTCGAGTCAACACCATTATTACTAGGCAAGTTTCTGATCATTCGTTTAAATATAGAGCGGTATTTTATTTCTGGAGCCTTCGACTGCTGCTCCCTTTCGTTTGAGATGAACTCTCAGTCCATGGCCAATCAAGTAATGCCCGCAGCCCTCGCTCGAAACGATCTTTCTTCACTTCGAGCCGACCTTTGCTGAACACCTTAGCGAGTCGAGGGAAGGCGCCGGTGTTGAGTTGAGCAGTGGCGAAACCGAAGTCGGTCTTCGCATCGATCGCTGCTTCGCGAAGCGCATGACCGAAAACGAAGTCGTCAACCGTCGCCAGTAGCGTGATCTTCTGTTTCTCAGTCATCGAAGTTTCAGCAAGCGCTTCAAGACATTGCTCCACATGGCGCATGGCGTTGAGCCCGGGAGGAGCCGACAACATCGCGACGAGTGCCCAGGGGTGGCGCCTAAATACCGCGCGGGTTCGCTTGGCGATCTCGATCATCGCGCGCTGCCAATCTTTTGGAATTGAAGGTAGAAGAATCTCGCCCATGAGCGCGTCGTCCATCGCAGCGATCAGATCATCTTTACCTTTTACATGGTAATAGAGGCTCATCGTCCCGACTTTGAGTTCCTCCGCCACACGGCGCATCGACACCGCTTCAAAACCTTCATTGTCGGCAATGGCCAATGCGACTGCGGCAATCTTCTCGCGGGTTAATTGTGGTTTTCGTCTTGGCATTTGTCCACTGTACTATAAGATTGACTTTCGTACGCTGTACTATTACAATCTTTCGTATGGCGTACGAAAAAACGGTCTTGATTGTCGGGTCCGGACCAACGGGGTTGACGCTGGCGCTCGATCTTGCGCGCCGCAAGATCTCGTTTCGTTTGATTGAGGCCGCGGTCGCGCCCTTTGAGGGGTCACGCGGCAAGGGCCTGCAACCGCGCACACTCGAAATCTTCGATGATCTCGGAGTAATCGACGCGGTTCTCGCCGCCGGTGCGCCTTACCCGAAGCTCCGAACCCACTTCGGCCCCTTCTCCTTGCGCGCCGGCTCGCTCGCTTCATTCAAGCAGCCGACAGAGAATGTGCCTTATCCGAACCTGTGGATGGTGCCACAATGGCGCACGGAAGCAATCTTGCGCGAGCGTCTGGGAGCGCTCGGCGGCAGGGTCGAATTCGGCAAGACGCTCGTCAGCTTCAAGCAGGATGAGCAAGGGGTGGATGCCACGCTCTCGACCGGTGAAACAGTGAGAGCGGATTTCCTGGTCGGCTGCGATGGAGGCCACAGCAAGGTGCGAAAAACGCTTGGCCTGGAGCTCAAAGGAGAGGCGATCGATGAGCATCCCTTGCTCGTTGCCGATGTCGAGATCGATGGACTCAATCGCCGCGACTGGCATCTCTGGCCCTTTTCTAAACATGGTATCGTGGCGCTCTGCCCTTTGCCGAACACACCGTTGTTCCAATTCACCTCGAAAGCAAAGTCCGTAGCATCGGATCTCGATGGCGTAGTGCGTGAAGTTACGGGCCATTGTGTCAAGCGGCTCGCGTGGAAGTCTATCTATCAGCCGGCAGTGCGAATGGTCGATCGCTACCGCGTCGGGCGAGTCTTCTTAGCCGGGGATGCGGCGCACGTACATCCGCCGGCAGGAGGCCAAGGTCTCAACACAGGCGTGCAAGATGCCTACAACTTGGGTTGGAAGCTGGCGCACGTCGTTCGCGGCGGGCCTGATTGGCTGCTCGACACGTATGAAGCCGAACGTCTCCCGATCGCGGCGGCAGTGCTCGGCTTGAGCAAACGCCTGTACCAAACGCGATCGATCAAACGCGGCAACGCCACGAATCAACTCGGCCTGCATTACCGAACGAGCCCGCTCTCCTCGGGCATCACGCTCGGAAGCCTACATCCCGGCGATCGCATGCCCGATGCCAAGCTCGACGATGGCAAGAAACTCTTCGATCATTTGCGGGGCAGTCACGCGACAGAACTAGTCACACCTGAGGGAGTCCGAATTCTGATTCGTCCGGACGGTTATATTGCGCACATCGGCTCGACGCACTTCGCCGAGTACGCGGGTGAGCCGACCCGTGGCATCCATAGCGCAATCCCGCTTTTCAACAAGCTGTAAATTTAAGGCGAATATCATTTTCCAAAAGCATAAAGCTGACTCTCGGTCCTCACATAGATCTTCCCGTCGATCAACGCCGGCGTGGCCATAATACCGCCGTCAAGCTTGTTTGTCGCCAGGACTTTCAATGATTCGCCGGCGTCCAGCACCGTCACCACGCCTTCTTCCGATGCAACATAGACCTTGTTGTCGGCGGCCACCGGCGATGAATAATAGTATCCGGGCGCTCCGAGCCTTCCGCTGTATACCAACTCGCCCGTCTTTGCGGCCCGACAGAAAACGATGCCACCATTCTGGAAAGTATAGAGTCGTCCTTTGTAGTAGAGAGGCGAGGGGACGCCGGGGACCCCTTTCTTTTCAGACCAGGTGATATTTGTCTGGCCGACCTCACCCTTGCCTCCCGGACGAACAGCTACGATGCGAGAGGAGTTGTTGGCGTAAATTTGAGCAGCTCGTTCAGGATTCTGTTTCTCGGCCGCCGTTTCGAGAATAATGTCCGGTGCAGCAAAGAACAGCAAACCGTCCCCAATGACGGGCGTGCTTTTCCCGCATGGAGGCAACCCTCCGATCCACCATCGCTCCGCTCCGTCAGCGAGATTGTAGGCCATCAGGCGCTGGTCCGGCTTGAAATCGCCTCCCAGCACAACAATCTCGTCAATCCCATCGTGACGCCAATGCACAGGAGTCGACCAGCCGTATTGAAACATTGAGCGGTCCGTCTTCCAGACTGTCCGGCCGTCGCGGCGATTGAGGGCAAGCAAGTAGGCCTCTTTTCCTTGATGGTTCAGCACCACCAATTCACCGGCGACGATCGGCGAGGCGACGGCGCCATAAGGATTTCCCGGTAATGGGAGCCGCCTCTCCCACTTCTGGTTCCCATTCATGTCGTAACACACCAACCCGTAAGATCCGAAGTAGACATAGACTCGCTCTCCGTCGGTGGCAGGCGTCGCCCCGGCGGGACTGCTGATGTCGTGAACCTTCTCGATTTGTTCGGGCGCGACTGTCCGCCGCCACAGAATCTTGCCCGTGCGCCGATCGATGCACAGGGTGGAAAGTTGCTTGTTCGCCCGATCAAATTCCGTCAGGTAAATACGCTCTTCCCAGATGATCGGCGACGACAATCCTGATCCGATGGCCGTTTTCCAGAGGACGTTCTGATCAGGCCCAAAGCTTACGAGTGGTTTGCCCACGCCGAGCCCTGAAGAATTCGGTCCCCGGAACTGAGGCCACCACGCCTTGCCTTCGTTCTGGGCTGCGCCCACCAAACCCAAGAAAACGACAATTATCAGCAAAGGAATTGAAGAAATTCGCGCCATCATGAACTCCTGTTTTGCCACGCTCCGGCATCAGTATACTTGTTGAAAGATCATCAATGGTTTCCCTCGGGATCTGTCGCCGGAGCGTAATAGTATTTCCAAAACTCGCCGAAAATTTCAAAAGATTGGTTGAAGTGATACCGTCTGATAAGTCGTAATACGAGCATTCAAGTGATAAGTTCATCCTTCATGAGATTGAATCGCATAAAGGTTAGTATTTGCCTGATAATCTCTCGTGAGGTTTCGCTGTCATGCAGCAGATCAAACGCGTGCGGAGCGGCGGGGTAATTCACGAATGTAATCGGCAGATTGCAAGTCAACGCTTTACTCAAGAAGCAATCCATCGATTCATTGAGATGAGGAATTTCATCTTGACCTGCTCTCGCAATGAACAGAGGGATATCCTGTGGCAGATCGCTGACCGATCTCTCCGCGCACGGATACGCAAAGCCCCATTGCCTGGACGCGTCGGACATGTTCGTGGCTCCGTCAAGGTCGAGCATGCATCCATAGCACAGGACCGCGCACTTCAGGTAATCCTGCTTTTCCCGCATCAGAACCGATAACGCATTCGGAACATTCCCGGAGCACGCCCACAGGCCGATCCTGTTCTCGTCGATTCCCATCACAGCGGCATTCCGCCGAATATATTGAACCAATGCATGAATATCTATCGCCGGTTCTGTACCCGTGGTGTAGGTCACGGCCACCAACCCCGAAGCCGCCGTCAATTGTCCCCACGAGATGTATGATTCCATCTCTTTGGTCTTGCAGCCGAGGATCTTCTGAACCCCCGGATCAGGATATCCCATAACAAAGATGACCGCAGGGATCCGCGATTCAGTCTTCGAATCAGGCGGATAGTAGAGGTCCATTGTTAGGGCGCCGCCATCTGCGCCTTGATATTCCACATCCCGCCGAATTGTCACGGCGCCCATCTCGGGCACTTGGTAGACGATCCTTTTCTTCGTGATCTCATGTCGCTGAATCTCCTGGCTCATACACAGTTCTCCCTGGCGGCCTGACGACCAGGCTCCATGCTTGTTTGGAACACGAGGTCAGGTCGGGTTTCGTTACTGGCGATTTGATTTGAAGTGACGCACGCCGGTTAGAACGTGCAGACTGAGTTTTTCTAAGAATGTCCCTGGAAATACAAAAGCCGACGGGCATTTTCTGCCACGACGGCTCGTTGTTAACTTCTACTTTTGAAGCGGCCCGACCATACCAATTTGCCGGGTCGATTGCAACAAAAATTTTTCCGCCGCGGCCATTAGCGGCAAACCAATAAGCTCAACCCGCGTGTGTCGGCCTGTTACCTATTGCAACTGACGATGGGCATTGCTTGACTTCGGATCAAGAAATTATTTCTTTGCACTTCCTAAGCCGTATCCTCCCACCGGTTCCGTCACAGTGCCATTGCTAAAACCAGCGATGAGTGGTTTTCCTCGCGCAATCGCCTGTTTCACCGCGGGAAGCGAGAGCGAGGCTTGATGGCTGGCTTCGCTCTCCCATACTTCGGTGATCCAGAGCGCATTCGCATCTGTCGGATCTTTGGCGACAACATAACTCAAACAGCCGGGCATCTCGGCTATTCCTTCGAGCAAGATTGCGATAAATGCGTCCCGCTGGCCCGGGACAGTCGTCATTTTGCCAATCAATCCATACATCTTTTTTTCTTCCATTGTAACTGCTCCCACCGGCACACAGGCGGCAGATGCCACGACTGCGCCGGTCGTAAAAATAAAGCTACGTCGGTCCATCTCTTTCATCAATTGCTCCCTCGTTAGTGATCGGCGTCCGCAGTAAAAGTCAGGTTCAAGAGACCACTCTTCAGATTGTTTTCTGCAATCCCAGTCCCAGACGGATCGCGATCTCGACTGGAGAATAGTCGCCGTCGTCGCGATGGAGTCTGTACGGTTCTGCCAGGATGAGAGGCGGCTGCGCCATAAAACGCGGCCTGGAGCCGCGGACCGGCTGAGCGGCGTGAATGAGAAATGGGTGACAGAGGTAGATGGTACCTGCTTCACCCGTCGCGAGCGCAATTGGCCGATCAGCGTTCAGGTCCAACCTCTGGGCAAGTTCTATGAAGGTCAGTCCGGCGTCTCCGGCCGGTTCTAGAATTCGGGGCACATCCAGATGAGAGCCGATCCTGATGCGTGTCGGAGCGTCATCCTCGCCCACGTCGGAGAAGAGGAAGAGCATCAGCAGGGCGCGCCAGTCAGAATTCACATTCAACCGCCAAGAGCCATCATCTACCTGAAAACTCGCGTCGGCATGCCAACCCGTGTCGCCGGGGTCATCGGGGCCGGGAAACCGGATCGGAAATCCGCCAAGGCTCTGTCGCGGAACCCAGCGTCCTTTGCCGACGAGTTGATCGAAAGCTGAGTGCAACAATGGTATGTTCACCGCTTGCCGGAACGGTTCTTGCGGATAATCTCCCAGCCGAATGACCGGACGGGTCCACGTCGCCGGATCATGGGGATCGCAGCCGGTATCATGCCACAACAATTCACGGCCTTCGTCGGCGAGTGCTCGTGGAAACGCTCGATCGAGACGAATAAATCCATCTTCTATGAATCGCTTAATTTGTGCGTCATCAAGCGCGCTTATCTGCTGATGGTCACCAAGCATGAGACTATTCACCTTTCTGGCGGCGCCTTGAGCTGACACCGGATCAGATGAGCCTTTGCGCCGGCAGAAGAGCACTTCACGATTTTCTGTATTCCGGCATTTTCGGCGGTGTGCCCTGCCACGGCAGCCGGTTTTGACCATACCATCAGTGAGACGCCCGTTCAATCAGCTAAGATAATGCCGAAGTGTTCGCGCAATATTGCCGCATACTCCTCTTCATTCGTTAGTACCTGCTCTTGCCGCCGGCCGCTACTGGTTCTAATCAAGCGCATCTCGCTCAACGTCACGCGACCGTCCGGCGTCGCTCTTGAGCAAAGACGCCCCCGCGTAAAGGATGACAGCGGCGAAGTCTGATGATAGCGGCACCTCTCTTCATAGTCCGAATATTCGTATGTCTGCAATGTGAAACGATATTGATCTTTCCATTCGCCGTCCGCGCCGTCGTCACGCTGTCTCAGAGTCAAAAATCTCCCATCGGCGTCGATGCGATATGTGCGTTCGCCTTGTCGTTGCTCATCCCTTTGATCAATCAAGAGCGGCTCACGGAACGAATCGCCGAATCCGACATCAACCAACCAACGTTCGTTGAGAGTAACCATCAACGCCAGATGGTCGAAGTCCGGTCCGAATCCCCGCTCCGCATTCGCGACTCCGGCCGAAAGCATCTTGACATCGAATCCTAAGGCGCGTAATAGCGCGGCGAACAGGCCATTTGCTTCGTAACAGAAGCCGCCGCGGCGCCGCCTGACAATCTTCTCGAACAGGGCATAATCATTGAGCACAATCGGCTGCTTGAGATGGATACTGAGGTTCTCGAAGGGAACGGTCAAGAGATGCGCCACTTGTAACGCTCGCAACGTCTCGATAGTGGGAGCAAGCGAACCGCGATAGTTGATGCGGTCCAGGTATTCAGTCAGATCCACCTGATGTTCTTCTGTCATGATCACTGCGCTCTCCTCTCTTTCTTGCTGTTTATCGCCTTCTCCTTTTTGCTGCATCCTGGCTGCATCCTGATTGATGACCGCATCCTACAGGTGCAAGTGGACATGAAGTCAAGGGGAGGAGGTGACATTTTTCCACGACCTCAAGGCATTGAGGATAATTGCGCTCGCTCGAGAAATTGCGTACCGTAAGATCGAAATTACTTGGCTGCGGTTGCAGATCAAACGAGAGCAAGAGGTAATAAGAAGCAATCGGTCATGGCTCAAAGAGCTATCGCCAGTACTGGAGAATGAGATGTTAAAAATTATGATGGTAATACTGATTATTCTCGCACTGATATCCTGCTCGTCGCCGCAAATCGATCGGCAACCGGTCTCTCCGCCCATCCGCGTGGGAGGGAAACCCAAAGCGACCGTGGAAATGGATGGAAATCAGATCATGGGACAAACGATCTATGTCCCGATCTATTCACACATTTACATTCGTGATAAAAGCCGGGTGATCAATTTGGCCGCGACACTCAGCATCCGGAATACGGATGCACAAAATCCGATCCGCATCAGTTCGGCGCGCTATTACGACACTCACGGCGCTCTGATTAAGGAGTATGTGAAAGAACCGCTCCGGCTCGCCCCCATGGCTTCCACAGACTTTGTTGTGGCAGAGGATGATACGAGCGGTGGAGCGGGCGCTAACTTTATTGTTGAGTGGAGCGCCGGCATTGAGGTCACGTCGCCGGTGGTCGAGGCGGTCATGATCAGCACAGCTTCTCAGCAAGGGATTTCATTCGTGAGTGTGGGTCGAGTCATTAAGGACCGCAGGACTCTAATATTAGAGAAATAGGATAGTAGAGATGCCTACGCGATGTATTTGTTATTATCGGGATGCTTCAACCCTCTGATTACTTCCAGCACACGCCGTGAGAGAAATAAGCAATGGAAGTGATAGGATAACTAATCGTCGCATCGCCTTGCCTCCTCTGCAGGATCACAACTTGGCGTTCAGCGCGAAGCCGTCGCGTAAATTTGGTTGAACCAGGCCTGAATTGACTGAATTTAGAGTGTAAACCAAAAAGATAGGGAAATAAAAAAGGTTAATCAATTAAGCTGGTATCCTATCACCTGAAGAAGCGCAAAGAGTACCGCTCACCTGCCTTTTTTCACCGCTCACCTTATTTATCCTCACGCTGCAAAAAACGTTCGATCATAATCACGCTGCTTTGAATTGAGAACTTCAACCAGGAGGCTAATGCCAGGAGGCTAATGCCAGGAGGCTAATGCCAGGAGGCTAATGCCAGGAGGCTAATGCCAGGAGGCTAATGCCAGGAGGCTAATGCCAGGAGGCTAATGCCAGGAGGCTAATGATGGACGCAGCCAATGCAATCGAGGTCGATTCGGTATCCAAATCGTTCGGTGAAGTCGCCGCGGTCAACGACGTTTCGTTTCAGGTCAAGTATGGTGAGATTTTCGGAATCGTCGGTCCGAATGGCGCCGGAAAAACGACGATTCTGAGGATGATCATCGATATCTTTCGTCCTGACGACGGAGAGATTCGAGTCGTGGGGCGAAGAGTAGATGCCTGGACCAATGAACATATCGGTTATTTGCCGGAGGAGCGGGGCATTTACGTCCAATTCAAGATACGGGAACTGCTCGAATATTTCGCGGCGCTCAAAGGGTGTTCCCGGGCGCAGGCGAAAGCAGGCTCCGAATGGTGGCTCAAAAGATTCGGATTATGGGATGTGCGGGATCGTCGCGTCGATACGCTGTCGAAAGGCAACCAACAGAAAGTCCAGTTGATGGTGACGCTCGTCGCGGATCCGGAGGTCGTCATTCTCGATGAACCATTGTCGGGCCTGGATCCGGTCAATGCCCGAGAGTTGATCGAAGCCATGCGGGAGTTAGCCGCCAAAGGGAAGGCCGTCATCTTCTCGAGCCATCAGATGACGGTCGTCGAATCGGTCTGCGACCGGGTGCTGATGATTTATCGCGGCAAGACGGTCTTCTGCGGTTCGCTCCAGGAGATTCGGGAATCATATGCCCTCGACAATCAGGGGATCGTTCCCCCAAGTCTGGAAGAGATCTATGTCAAAGTCGTCAAGGAGGAGCGATGAATCGAAAAGCCCTGCTCAAAATTTGGAATATCGCGCGGCACGAATTTATCGCAACGGTCACTCGTGTCGGCTACTTGCTGGTCACGCTAGGCGTGCCCGTGTTCATGGGCGGAACCATGTATGTCAGCGTCCAGATGGGAATGCGCAGCCTGATGGAGACAAAAGAGATCGCAGCGGTGATCATCGATCGCGCCGGTCTCGTCAATCTCGATTCCGTTCCAGATCGGCTGCCGGTTGCGAACGCATCTGGAGACGCGTTCGCCGCGTTGGCGCGAAAGCGGGTCAAATTCACTCGATCCGAAGCTCTCGACCGGACGCTCGTCGATGTGAAAGACGGGAGAATTGCGGTCTGTTACGTGATCGAGTCAGACTATCTGAAATCCGGCCGGGTGACGAGCATCATCAGCGAAACCGCCAAGACGAACGACGACGCTGCTACGGCCGAGAAGGAATTAGCAACCTTACTCCGGTCGAGTCTGCTGGCCGGCCACCTGACAGACCTGGTTCGTGATCGCGCGATCGATCCGGCGCAATTCCAGCGCCGGGAAGTTACCGCGAGTGGCGAACTCAAACCGGAATCGAGTCGAATTCAGAAGATCCTAAAACGCATGGCGCCGCTCTTGTTATGCGTGATGATGTGGATGAGCATCTTTATGTCCGCGAGCTACTTATTGCAGAGCCTGGCGCAGGAGAAACAGAACCGGGTGATCGAAGTCATCCTCTCATCGGTCCGTCCGACCGAACTGCTGGTCGGAAAGATCCTGGGGTTGGGCGCCGCCGGGTTGATTCAAGCGAGCATTTATGCCGTACTATTGGGGCTTCCACTGATCACGCAATTCGCTCATTCCGGATGGGAACTGGCCGGGCTGGCTGTATTGTTTGCCGCGCTCGGATATGTGCTTTTCGCCGCTTTGATGGCGGGAATGGGGATCATCGCCAATACGGCGCAAGAGGCAAATCAACTGGCCGCGTTTTGGACGTTGGCAAGCGGTCTCCCCGCGTTCGTTTTGGGCGTTCAGGGTGATCTCAATTCCTGGATGGCCCGCTTATTGTCATTCTTTCCTCCCACGGCTTCGGTGACGATGTTGATTCGCGTCTCATACGCGAGCGTCGCCTGGTGGGAAGTATTGTTTTCAATCCTCTCGCTCGTCGTCGGCATCTGGTTGGCGATTCGCTATTCGGTCAAGATCTTCCGGGTCGCGTCATTGCTCCACGGCAAGCGGCCGACGGGCGCCGAGATCTGGCGCTGGATGCGCGAAGCATGATCGCAAAAATTGGGCTCGGTTAACTATGACTATCATTACTGCCGACACAGCGGTTCTCCTCTTAACGGCATCGTTGACCTGTTACGGGCTGGGCACCGCCATCTTCCGGCGGCTTGATCGAACTCGCGAAATCATGCTGTTGTTGCTCATACTTTCGACCCTGGGGACGGTCTATTTACTGCAGGCCCTGACTGGTCTATTGCAAGACAACTTGCAGATTAAAGTGAGCTACGTGCTTAAAAACGTCCAGATGGTGATGGGGCTCTGTACATTGGCCTTCTTGACGCATTTTTTGTCGCTCACCTTCCAGCGGATCGGCGAGCAGGATGTCGATGCCGTCATCGAGGTTAAACGCTGGGCATCATGGGGTTGGGGGAATTGGTGCAGCGGGCCGCAGCTCCTTAGTCACTGGCGTCGAGTGATTCATCGTACCTACTTGATGATGGGGTATGGCGCGGCGGCTCTCGGGCTGATGATCTATGGATGGGCATTCGCGCGCACACTGTTGGCTGGCTGGGATGAGCGGCTCGAAATTCCAGGCGCGAGCTCGAAGTTCGGATCAGGCATGATCGGAGCGGTCTACGGCGTCTATCTCGGATCCATTGTCCCGCTCCTGGTCATCATCTTTCTGAGCCTCTACCAGAGATTACCCATCTCCGAATCGGCCTCGTCCGCCTCGCCCGGCTGGCTGGCGCGTCTGTCACACTTGACGGTGAGATTTAGCATCGGGGGGCAGCAGTCGCTGGAATCGATCGTCAGCCGCACAGCCAGCCTGGAAGACTGGAAAGCCTTCCGTGCTGTCATGATCGGAACTGCGATGGGCCTGGTGTTGTTGGCAAGCCGTCTTCTCGTTTGGCGGCAGGTCAGAATGGGGATGGTCGAGAGGGAGCATCTGGAAGTAATAGACCTGGTGCTGCTGCTGCTGCCGCTCTTCGTCTTGCTGCCGCTCGTCTATTACAAAATGCGTTTCGTCTTCTTCGATATTCTGATCAAACGCGGCGTCATGTCGATGATGCTTCTGATTCTGAGCGCCATCTGGTTTTTCGACGTTCTGCGCCCATTGCAACAGATGTTTGGTGGGAGTCCGGCCAGAGCAGGCGCCGGAATCGCCGCAGGTAATACTGCGATCGTGACCTGGGTCGGAATCATCCTGTTCGCGGTGTTCTGGATCGCGGTGTATCAAGGGTTAACCGTCAGGCTCGATCGTTACCTGTTCCATCGCCCGGACTACGGAAAACTGCTTGTTGAAATCGGTACCCGCTTACGCTCGATCATCGAGGCTCCGACCGCGATCGGATATGTCACCGGCAGATTACAAGAGGCTCTCGGCGCAACAGAGGTGAAGCTGGTAGAGTCCCGGCCGGCATCTTCTTCGGCTCCGGCTTCGGATCTGGGAAGCGAGCCGCCATCTGCTCGATCATTCATTTACTGGCAAGCGGTGGCCGCAGATGATCGTCAGTTCGGATATCTTTTCTTCGGGCGGCGTTCGAGCGGTCAGCAATACCAGAGCGAAGACCTCAGTTTCTTTGCCGCCGTCGCCAACCAGTTAGCCTGGGCATTGCGGCAGTTCGAACTGCGCGACGAATACGAACAGCAGGCACGGCGCGAACAGGACCTGCGCGAATTGGCGGCACGCTCGGAACTCAAAGCCCTGCGCGCGCAGATCAACCCACATTTCCTCTTCAATGCCCTCAACATCGCGGTCGATCTGACCACGGACGATCCGAAACTGGCGGAAGAGACGCTGGTCAATCTCTCGCACGTTTTTCGATACGCGTTGGAGGCGACCAAACGCGAGACCGTCCGGTTGGGCGAAGAGTTGGACTTTATCCGGGCCTACCTGGAGATTGAGCATGCTCGCTTCGAAGATAAATTGAGTTTTGAGATTACCGTCTCGGATGAGTGTCGCGGCCTGATGGTGCCGCCGATGCTGATCCAGCCGCTGGTTGAGAACGCCATCAGACATGGAATTGCGCCAAAGATCGGAGGCGGTCGAGTGACCGTCGATATTCGGTGGAATTCGGGAACGGTTCGGGTGCGCGTCGCCGATGACGGTATCGGATTCGATCCGCAGCTGATCGAGAGCCGATCCGGTTCGGGGATCGGATTGGCGAACGTGCGTGAACGTGTCGCGAGGCTCTACGGCGCCAACCGCTGGCACCTCGAATCGGCCGTCGATGAGGGGACTGTGATCGAATTTGAGATGGGCGAAGAACAGGCAGAATGGAAGGCAAAGGCATGAAAGTTTTAGTCGTTGATGATGAGCGCCGGGCGCGTCACCGGCTGATCAAGTTGATGGCGAATCTGGATTGGATCGAGATCACCGGCGAAGCCGAGCACGGCGTTGAGGCATTGGAGTTGATCGCCGAGAAGAAGCCCGATCTGGCGCTCCTCGATGTCCAGATGCCGGGGCTCAATGGTTTGGAGGTCGTGAGCGAATTGGCAGGCGGCGAATCGCCGCTCATCATCTTCGTGACGGCCTATGATCAGTATGCTCTGCAAGCGTTTGATGTCAGCGCCACCGACTATCTGCTGAAACCGGTGACGGAGGAGCGGCTGGAAAGAGCCCTGGTCAAGGCGAGAGAGATCTTGCAATCACGGACGGCCGCACGGGTGGCGCTCGATCAGCTTCAACGGTTGGCCTCCGCTATCGATCAACAACGCCCGCCGTATCTGCAACGAGTGGTCGGACGCCGCGCACAGAAGCTGCAGGTGCTGCCGATCGAGACGATTCAGGCTTTCGTTACTGATCAAGAGCTGGTCTTCGCCATCGCTGCCGAGGGCCGGTTTCTGATCAACCATACGCTCAGGGAGCTGGAGGCAAAACTCAACCCCATGCACTTCCTTCGCGTGCATAAACAGACCATCGTCAATCTCTCCTGGATCGCGGAGATCGAGCCGCTGCAAAAGGCCGGTGCGACCGTGCGGTTGCAATGCGGCATCAGCATTGATGTCAGCCGCCGCTATGCCGGTGAGTTCAAGGCGCGATTGGAGGTCTGAATCCTCGATCTTTCCGGTTCATTCAGGCATGGAAAGTAGATGAGGCGCAATCAAAGAGAGGAGATCGTGACATGACAAGAAAATATTGGTTGAGGCTCGGTCCGAGCCTGCTTGTGGGAGCTGGGACTGTGGTCTCAACATTCATCGCGGTGCTGGCCGCCGAATCCGGATGGTTAGTCCTGAGCGGGCCGCTCCTTCTGGCGCTCGCGGTTGTGAGTGCTGACATTTGGGACTCCAGAGTTAGAAGAGAGTCATCAGGCCCGTCTGTGGCTGCACTGATCTTGGGGGGCGCCATCCTGTTGGCAGGTTTGATCGTAACTCTTCGCAACCCGAGTCTTGTCAAGACGCTCATCCCGGTCATTGGCGGGACCAGTTATGTCCCCCTCCTGGTACGCTCTGAGGGGAGACGCAAGGCATGCCGGGGCATCTAGCATCAACAAGTAGGAGGACGAAACATGTTTGCACGACTAATGGGACTCAAGACTATTTCACCGGATGAACTGCAACAGCTGATACAAGAGCGGCGGGTGACCGTCATCGACGTCAATTCCAGGCAAAGTTGGATAAAGGCGCGTGTTCCTGGCGCGCTGAATCTTGATCCTGCGGACTACACTGACAACGACCTACCTCCAGACAAAGAATCCAGCCTCGTGTTTTATTGCTCTAATCCCATGTGCAGAAAGGCGCCGAATGCGGCTCGCCGGGCCAAAAAGATGGGTTATGCCAATGTCACGGTCATGTCAGCGGGTATCAGCGGATGGCTCGCCTCCAAGCTGCCGTCGGAAAGCGGAGAGTGAGCTGGGACTTTGGGGTCACCAAATACTGCGTACCAATCGCCCATCTTACCCAGATTACGGGAGGCGGATCTATTCGCCAACCATCATTGATACTGCTTGAGTTGGCAGGGATGTACATATTATCACTCCGGCAGGAGCGTTCAATAACAAGAAGCATAATGAGATAAAAGCCTTCTTACAATCTCTAATTAATGATCATGAACTTCTCTGACTGACAACCTCGCCAATCTCGAAAAAAACTTCGACAAGTGTTGAATCCGGCGAGACCATGCGTTCGTCTTAGCGAATGCAAGTTACCGGATTGACCGTAGCGGATGGCGTGGGCTTTCGCGATCTCCCGGCTGGGATCGTGGGTTCAGCAGCCTTCCGGATTCACCAGCGAGGTAGGAAATCCCATGCAAGGAGAAAGAATGGAACGAAAGAAAGCATCAGATTATCCACAGGAGTTGTTGGACCTGTTTCACGAGTACCAGCACGGCGATATTACCCGCCGCACTTTCCTCGACCGCGCCGGCAAGTTTGCGACCGGTGGTTTGACCGTCGCGGCAATTTTCGAGAGCCTGCAACCCAACTATGCCTGGGCGCAGCAGGTGCCGCCCGATGATAAGCGCATCAAAGTAGGCTATGAAGTCGTGCAATCCCCGGCAGGCAACGGTTCGATCAAAGGTTATCTGGCGCGTCCGGCACAAGGGAAAAAGCTGCCCGCCGTGCTCGTCATTCACGAAAACCGCGGACTCAATCCCTATATTGAGGACGTCGCACGCCGCTTTGCGCTCGCCAATTTCATGGCTTTCGCGCCTGATGGATTGACCTCGGTCGGAGGCTATCCCGGCAGCGATGAGAAAGGCGCCGCCGCCTTTCGCACGGTCGATGGAAAGAAGATGACCGAAGATTTCGTCGCGGCGGCCAAGTGGCTCAAGGCGTGGCCCGATTCAACCGGCAAACTGGGCGCGGTCGGATTCTGCTTTGGCGGCGGGATGGTGAATCAACTGGCCGTCAGACTGGGAGCTGAGTTGAATGCGGGCGTCGCCTTCTACGGTCGTCAGGCAGGCGCCGATGATGTCCCCAAGATTTCCGCTCCGCTGCTGCTCCATTACGCGGGCAATGACCAGGGCATCAACGCCGGCATTGAGGCTTACGAAACAGCGCTCAAGGCCAACAATAAAGTGTATACGGTGCACATGTATGAGGGTAAACAGCACGGCTTTCACAACGACACGACGCCGCGTTATGACGAAACTTCCGCTAAATTGGCATGGACCCGCACTCTCGAATTTTTTAACAAATACTTGCGGTAACGTTTGATTTCGCAATGTCCGTTGAGACAAAGGCGCAATGCATTCATTGCGCCTTTTGTTAACTATAACTATGCTACTCGGCAAGTCTCCCTCTCCTGACTCATCTTGCCAGCAGTCCGACCGGTTCCGATTAAAAATAATAAATAGGCGTATCTGCGATGACAGATGCGCTCTCGGGTACGCTCCCATGAGTCGAGACCGTTTGTGATACTAAACGTTTATGGTATATAAACGTTCTCAATGTTCAGTACCTGACAAAACTCGCAATGTGATAATTTCAGTTCGGCTTCATTCGGCTAGTTACTGTAAAATCTTCCCGAGCAGTCACTAGGAACTATCTCATAAATACTTTCGAGGTTAGATAACCACTGACATTTCAAGATAATAATGTTATTTATGAAATGACCTCTGCTAACAGCTTCGTTCATGCCGACATCTGCGGTACTGTTATTGTGTCAGCACCGTTGAAGTGAGCCCCCACGAGGAGACTTATGGGAAACAAAGACACATCATATAAGGAGCAATCGGCGGAATGGCTGACGGCCGGCAAGATGGATAAATTGGGCCAGGTCAGCGACAGCGCAGACGCAGGTGCCTACGAAGAGGGCTGCGGGCGAGCCGAGGCGCTCAGGCGGGAAGCGAAAGAGCGGGATCAGGCCGAAGAACAGTTGCGTTTTCAATCCTTAATTCTGGGGCAGGTCAATGATGCCGTCATCAGCGTGGATGATGAGCGGCGGATCACATATTTCAACAAGGCGGCGGAGCGGCAGTACGGCGTGAGCGCCGAAGAGGTCATCGGACGCTCTATCCGGGAAGTCCTCGAATATCGTTGGGTGAGGCCCGAGGACGAAGAAGAGGCTGGTGAAGCCTTAACCCGCGAGGGAGTTTGGCGAGGCGAGAACCTTCATGTTCGCCGTGACGGCATGACGCTGCGTGTCGAATCGGTGGTCAGCGCCTTGAAGGATGAATGCGGCGTTCGGTCAGGATTTCTGGCGGTGATTCGGGATGTGACCTCGCGGAGGCGCGCGGAAGAAGCCCTGCGTGCCAGCGAAGAGAGGCTGCGCGTGCTTATCGAGAGCGTACCTGACTATGCCATCTTCACTCTGGATGCCGAGGGGCGCATCCAGTCCTGGAATAGTGGCGCGGAGCGTGTGTTCGGCTTCACCGAAGAGGAAGCCATCGGCCAGCATGCAGAGATCCTTTTCGCGCCGGAAGACCGTGCGCGCGGTATCCCCGCACAGAAGATGTTGCGGGCACGCGAGGCGGGAAGGGCGGAGGATGAGCGATGGCACACGAGCAAGCACGGCACTCGCTTCTATTTGAGTGGCGTGTTGACACCGCTGCGGGACAGCACCGGCGCCTTGACCGGCTATGCCAAGATCGCGCGGGATCTGACTGAGCGCCAAAGATTGGAAGATGAGCTGAGGCGGGCGCATGACGAGCTGGAGCAACGCGTCAGGGATCGCACGCAGGAACTGGCCGCCGCGAACGAATCGCTCAAAAGGGAAGTGAGCGAACGACGCACCGCCGAGGAGCACATCAAGAGTTTGCTCAAGCAGTTAGTTACCGTGCAGGAGGAAGAGCGATGCCGCATCGCCCGCGAGCTGCACGACACGCTCGGCCAGCAGCTGGCCGCGCTCCGTCTCGGTCTTGGTCTCTTCAGATCGAAGGCAGACGTCCAGGCAGAGCTGCGCGAAGATGCCGAACGAATGCAGTGGATCTTCGATCGGTTGGACTCGGACTTGAACTTCCTCGCCTGGGAACTGCGGCCGGCCGGGCTCGCCGAACTGGGGCTGGAAGTCGCGCTCGAGAACTTCGTCCGCGAATGGTCGGAGCACTTCCGGATCGCCGCCGACTATCAAAGCTTCGGATTGAACGATGCGCACCTGTCGCCCGAAGTTGAGACCAACATCTATCGTATCCTCCAAGAGGCTCTGCAGAATGTCCACAAGCACGCGAAGGCGGACCGCGTCAGCGTCATGTTGCAGCGCCACCTGGATCATGCAGTGCTGATCATCGAAGATGACGGCAAAGGCTATCACGCCGATGAAGAGATGGCCGCGGACAACAAGGGGATGGGGATCGTCAACATGCGCGAACGCGCTGCGCTTATCGGCGGTAGCCTGCAGATCGAATCGTCCCCCGGAGGAGGCACGACTATCCTGGTTCGGGTCCCACTGGCTGGGAGTGATAGGGAATAGAGCGGTTTCCGCTGCCGCCGACCAAGAGCCAGCCGAACCGATATCCGGGTAGATCGGTAAGTCGCCAGAGATCTCGGCAATCTGTGACAATACCCGCTTCCCGTGATCGATCGGCTCTCTTTCACTATTGGCAGTCCGGTTTTCTCTGATTCCAAATCGCGCCGGTCTTTGATATTTGTAGCAGATCGATCGGCGGACCAACGATTTCGGGTTCATCCGCGATCTCAAGTTCGACAAGCTCTCTGACCAACTCAGTTGGTCGTCTCTTCTGATCGGATGATGTCTGGTTGAGGTATTGTTCAATAGCGCGCTTTTTGCCAAGTATCATTAACATCTTTTCTCATCCGAATCACGCGCCGCCGTGTGTCGTGGCGACCTGGCTAGGCCCCGCTATTTGTCTGCTGTCCCGCCCGGAGGAGCTGCGCCCAGTCGAGTTCCGCCCAATCGAGTTCTTCCTCGACACGTTGGAATGCGGCATCACCAATGGTGCCGTCGGCGCGGAGCGCCAGGAGTCGCCGCCGCTGGGCCTCGGTCGCGGCCCGCACGACCACTGCGTCGGCGTCGCATTCATCAGTATTTGCGTCGGTTGGCGGTTTAGCTTCAGAGTTCTTGGGCACGGCGTTGTTGACATCTCTGCCGTTGCCCGCGAACTGCTCCTCCGCGCGATGCAGTTGGAGCTCGTAGCGATGCCGGACGAGTTTTGCCGTCTCAGCTCCCGGGCAGGCTGTGGCAGCGTTGACCGCCGCCCGCAGCGTCTCGACACGGGCGAGGCGCACCTCGCGGTCTACGGCGCCGTCGTCTTCGAGTCGAAGACGTAGCATGAGCGGCCTGAGCGTCAATCCCTGGAGCACGAGCGTGCCGAGCACCACGCCGAACGCGGTGACGAGGATCAGATCCCGGTAAGGGAATTCAGCGGCGCCTCCGCCGCCAGTCGGGAGCGCGAGCGCGGCGGCGAGCGTCACAGTGCCGCGCATGCCGCACCAGCCTACTACCGCCGCGGCGCGCGCGTTGAGCGCGACCACGTCGTGCGGACCTGGCGCCCCGTCCTCGCGGGGGCGGCAACGCCACCGGCTGAATGCCGCGGCGCCTGTTACCCACACGATGCGCGCGATGATGACGGCGACGCACACCGCCGCCGCCACCGCCGCATAGCGTGCCCCGGTCGCGCCGGTCGCACGTGCGGAGATGGATTTGAGTTGGAATCCCACCAGGATGAACGCGAGCACATTCAAGACAAATACCGCGACCTCCCAGACCGCCCATGACGGAATGCGGATGCGCGCCGGCACAAGTTCAGGCGCGCGGCGCGACGCCGCCATCGCGTAGACCACCATCGTGATGATGCCCGAGAGGTGCAGGCGCTCGGCAAGCATCCAGACGCCAAATGTCCCGCAGAACTGGAACACTACCGCGGTCGACACGTCTCTGATGCGCGAATTTACGGCGAGAGTGGGCCATGTGAGCGCCAGCCCGAGAACGACGCTGCCCAGCGTCACCACGAGCAACGTCGGCAGCACGCTCCACCCGGATAGGAAGCCGGTGACTATGGCGCCGACCGCAAGACGGTAGACGAGCAGTGCGCTGGCGTCATTGAAGAGGCTCTCTCCTTCGAGGATTACGAGCAGCCGGTGCGGCGGGCGGAGCTGCTTGAGCACTGTGGTGGCGGCCGCCGCGTCCGGCGGGGCTACGATGGCGCCAAGTGCGATCGCCGCCGCCCACGGCATGTCCGGGACGAGCAGCCGCGCGACGACGGCGACGATCATGATCGTGAGCGCGACAGCTCCGAGAGCGAGGCTCGCGACCGGGCGCCAATTCACGCGCAAATCGCGCGGCGAGGCGTCGAAGGCCGCGTCAACCAGGACTGGCGCGACGAAAAGCGCGAGCGCGAGCTCAGGATCGAGCACGAGCGTCGGCACGCCGGGAACGAGCGCGAGCGCGGCGCCCGCGAGCGCCACCAGCGCCGGATACGGCGCGCCAAACCGCCGCGCCAACGACGCGAGGGCCGCGCCGCCCAGCAGCAGCGCCACGACGATCTCGAAAACTTCCATCCTCCCTCCAGGGTCAGGGTAATTCGGCTCTGCCAATCTCTGTCAATCTCTGTCAATCTTTGTCGGACGGTGCTCAGCTATGCTCGCTGGGCACTGCGCCACTCACCACCCTTCATGCTCTCGCAGCCTCGTGATGTGAGCAGTGTGGTGCAAGCTATGCCAGGCGTAAAGCTGAATGCCATCATCAATCGATATTCTGCCTCTCCGGTGAACGTAACCGCGGGCGAAACCCTGGTCGTCAAGAGAGTTCAGCAGAATGACCCATCGCGCGTGCAGGGCGGTGAGCAGATTTAATGATAATTCAATCGGTGCCTCACAAGCGTCTTCAGTCTCTGCCCAACGCGGTTCATTGTATGTTTTGACTATCGGCTCATCTTCGGTTATCGCCATTTTGAAGTACGTGAATCCGTTGAGATGTTCGTCTGCGAGATGGTGGACGACCTGACGCGCCGTCCAGCCTTCGGGCCGGTAACATCGGTTAAGCTGAGCATCGCTCAGACCGTCCACTGCGGCGCGCAATTTTGTCGGCAGCTCGGCTATCTGCGCAATCCACAGCTTGCGTTTTGATTCAGTGATCTCAGGGTCAATCGCCAAACGGCCAATCGGAAATCGGACTTCTTCCAGTTCGTCGACAGGTCTCATTTTCCCTCATTCTTATCTGTCAAGAAGGTCTCATGGGGGATGCACTGCGGACTTTACGCCGTCGGCAAACATTCCGCCAGAGAGCGAATAAACAATCGTTTGGTATTGGTCAGACGGTCCTATTATATTTGAATCACTTGTCTCCCGAGCAATTGTTCAAGAGCTGAGCACCAGCTATCATCACGGGCAAGAAGATTGAATACGTTAAGTCGGGGAGAATTAATGTCGCAACTTGCCGAATTGAGCCGATATCTTCTCGACGCAACAAATCTTATGGCTTTGGAGAGCGTACCGGGGCGTCAAGCTACGCAATAACGATCAACTCAATGCATCAGTTAAACACCGCGCAATATGTGTTGGCAGTGGATCTCGGCACCAGCGGCCCCAAGGCAGCAGTGATTTCACTGGAGGGCCGCATCATTGCGACGGCGCGCGCGCACGTCGCGACGATTCGCTTGCCGGAAGACGGTGCGGAGCAGGACCCGGAAGCCGTGTGGCAAGCGGTCAAGGAATCGCTCGGCGGGGCGTTGCGAAACTCCGGCGTCGCGGCCCGGGATGTAAAAGCGGTGATCTGTTCGAGCCAGTATTCTTCCATTGTGCCGATCGGCAAGGATGGGCGTGCGCTAATGAACATGCTGCTTTGGCTTGATAAGCGCGGCGCGACAAAGCGGCTGAAAAAACTCGAGGATTTTCCCAAAGGCGCCGATACGTCGTTGCAATTGCTGCAGTGGTTGCGCAAACACGGACTGCCGCCGATCGATGGCGGGATTTCGCTGACGCACATGCGCTACGTCAAATACGCGCGGCCTGATGTTTATGAGCGCACCGCGAAATTTCTGGAGCCGATGGATTTCATCGCGCTGCGATTGAGCGGGCGCGCGGCTGCCAATCAATGCACAGCGTTCATGTCGCTGCTCACCGACAATCGCCAATTGAACATTACCGAGTACGACCCGCAATTGTTGCGCTATGCCGGAATCGACCGGGACAAACTGCCGGAGCTGGTGCCGCTCAACGCAGTCATCGGCACGGTGTTGCCCAAAGTCGCGGCGGAACTGGGGTTGTCGCCGGAGACCAAGGTCATCACGGGGCTCAACGATACGCAATCGGGCGGCATGGCGACATACGCCTTCAGCGGTTCGCACGCCGCCATCTCCGTGGGCAGCAGCAGTGTCATGATCACTCATGTGCCGTACCGGAAGACCGATGTCCGGCATGCCATTTTGAGCATGCCCAGCCCCGTTCCGAAAACTTATTTTGTGATGGCGGAGAATGGCCTGGCGGGCAGCGCTCTGGAACATTTCATGCGCCAACTGGTCTATGCGCGAGATGCGTTCGGCGAGTTGACGGCTCACAATCAATATGAGCTGTTGCAAAAGGCCGTTGACGAGACGCCGGCGGGCAGCGCCGGCGTCTTGTTTCTGCCCTGGATGGGCGGCTCGCTGGCTCCGTCGGCGGATGCGCAGATGCGCAGCGGCTTTCTGAATCTGAACGCCGGCGTCACGCGCAGCCATCTGGCGCGGGCCGTGCTCGAAGGCGTGGCCATGAATCTGCGCTGGTTGCAGGGCCCCGTAGAGAAATTTGCCAAACGGAAGTTCACGCATTTTTTGTATTATGGCGGCGGCGCGGAATCTGATGCCTGGTCACAGATTATGGCCGATGTGCTGAATGCTCCTGTGCATCAGCTGGCCGATCCGCAATATGCCACCTGTGCCGGCGCGGGGCTGTTGGCTTTTGAGCGGCTGGGGTTGCTTGGCTTCAATGACTTTCAAGAACGAGTGCAAATTCTCCGCGTATATGAACCGAATCCCGCGCATCGCGCCGTGTATGATGAAATGTCCGAAATACTGGTGCAGGCATTCAAGGCGACACAGCCCATTTTCCGGCGGCTGAATCGGATGAGACAGTAATAACGGTCGGAATCGTGATCACGCCTCGCACGCGATGGATCCGGAAATCCCAAAGCGAACAAAGACCGCATAACAACCGAGTAACAACCGAGTAACAAACAAGTAACAACCGGGCAACAATACAAGGAGCCTCATGGACGTAGAAAAATTACTTCGCGCTTTATACCCTTATGCCGACCGATATGGCGTCATCCGCCAGTTCCCCGAAGCAGGCCTGGAGACGGAGACTATTCTTGCGCAAATAAGAGAGATGGCCGCCGCTGAAGACCAGCGCTGGGAGAACGGCAAATGCTCCGGCACGATCTATTGCGGCGACCATGAACATTACGACTTCCTGAACGAAGTGTTTAGTTGCTTCAGCCACGTCAATGCGCTGCAACGCGATATGTGTTTGAGCATGAACCGCTTTGAGAGCGAGATCATTGCGATGACGCTGGACATGTTACACGGCGAAGCCGTCGAGCAGCACAATCCCGCGCAAAAAGCCTGCGGCGCGCTCGGTTTCGGAGGCACCGAAAGCATTCTCAATGCGGTCCTCGCCTACCGCAATAAAGCGCAGCAGGAACGCGGCGTCACGCATCCGCAAATGATCTGGCCCGACACCGCACATCCGGCCTTTCACAAAGGCGCACATCTGTTCGGTCTGGAGCTGATCGTTGCGCCCACTGACCCCGTGACGACGCAAGTCGATGTGGATTTCGTGCGCGATCACATCAACGAAAGGACCGCAATGGTAGTTGCCTCAGCGGGCAATTACCCCTATGGCACAATTGATCCGATTCAAGAGTTGTCTGACGTAGCGCTGGAAAAGAACGCCTGTTTGCACGTGGATGGCTGTCTGGGCGGATGGATTCTGCCGTGGGGACAGGAACTCGGATATCCCCACATCCCGGTCTTTGATTTCCGGCTTCCGGGTGTGACTTCGATCTCGGCGGACACACACAAATACGGTTACGGATTGAAAGGCACTTCAGTGCTCGCGTGGCGCGACAAATCGCTGCGGCAATATCACTACTACATGCTGACCGATTGGAAAGGCGGCGCGTACGCTTCACCGGGGTTGGCGGGAAGCCGATCAGGCGGATTGATCGCGGCAACATGGGCATCGATGGCGCATCTTGGGAAACAAGGCTTTCAAGCCAGAGCGAAGAAGATTTTTGACACCGCATTTGCAATGCAGGACGCTGTGAAAAGCCACGACGCCCTGCGGCTGATGGGGCAACCGACGTTCTGTTTTTCCTTCACGTCTGATCAATTCAATATCTATCACGTCAATGATTTGATGGCATCGCGCGGTTGGCGTTTCAATGGGCAGCAGAACCCGAGCGCGATTCACATGTGCGTCACTGGTCCGCAAACGCAAGCGGGCCTCGTCGAAACCTTTAGCCGTGATTTAGCCGAGGCCGTCGCCTACGCGAAAAATCCCCCGCGGCCAACACCGAAAAGCGGCGGCATTTATGGCGGCGGGGAAGGTTTGGATGTCAGCCAGATCGACGCGATGAAAATGTTCCTGCAAGGCGCGCTGGATGCGTTCACGGATTATCCGTTCTGAAGTTCGCTCGCCTCACGCCATCGTCACCGTGCGCCGTTCAGGACCATCGGGGTCGTTCTTCACTTCGCACTTGTTGTCGAAGATCATCGTCGCGCGCTTGTCCGCCGTGAAAGTCGGCCATTTCGGCAAACCCGGATGATTGGGGTCGCCTTTGCGCGCAAACGCGATCCAGGCTTCGCTCACCTTCGCGGCCAGGGCGCGCGCGTCTTGACCGCCCCCGGTCATATTCACGCAGCGATCGATGTTGTCGAAGCAAAACGCCAGCTCAGAGCAGTGGAACGCGCGTGGACGGCTATCCAGCACCGGCGTCTGCCACGCAAAAAGGTAGAGATACGCCGGGGCTGAGCCCTGCGCCGCTTTCAACTCGGCTTGCGTGACGGCGCTGTGCCGTGTCGGCACCGTCGAGATGAACGAGAGAATGTCGAAGGGCTTCGCTTTGGGATTGGCTTTGCGGTACGCCGCGATGATCTGTCCGCTGCGTTCGCCGTACATCGCCTTGACGCGTTCGGCCAATTGATCGTCGGTCAGAGCGTCAACGTTCGGATTGTTGATGCCGCTGGTAAATTCGTTGAGCGTTGTGCCGATCAGTAACGGGACATTGGCCGAAATCGCCGGCCCTGCCGGATCGAAAGGATGTTGCGGCAGAATCTTCCCATCAACCGTCGGCGCCCAGCCAATCCGATCCGCTCGCGGTTGAAAGATTCGCAGCCCGCCGCCGGCCGGAGCCAGCTTGCGCGCAGCCGCCTGTCCCGCCGCAATCAAGCTTTGGACCGGCAATTTGTGAAGCTGGTCGAGCTGATTGCCGTCCAGGTTCAACTCCGCCAGAGTCGCCGCCGCCAGCTTGGTTGTGTTTTCAGCTGAAGCCATGCGCAAGCCCGAAGCGCTCTGCACGATAGCTTTGTGAAATAGTCCCTTTGCTGCGGGCATCGCCATCAACGCGCTGACCTTTCCGCCCCCGCCCGATTGCCCGAAGATGGTCACATTGCCAGGATCGCCGCCGAAATTCGCGATGTTGTCGCGCACCCATTCGAGCGCCGCGACCAGATCGAGTTGACCGGCATTGGCGGCGGCGGCGTATTTCGCGCCGCCAACTTCGGCCAGATTCAAATAGCCCAGAACTCCGAGGCGGTGATTGACCGAAACGACGACGACATCGCCACGACGGCTCAGGTTCTCTCCGTCGTATGAGGGCAGTTCCTGTCCCGAACCTGCCTGAAATCCGCCGCCATGCAGCCAGACCATCACCGGACGCTTCTTGTTATCGTTGATGCCCGGCGTCCAGACGTTCACGCGCAAACAGTCTTCTCCTGGAATCCCGTCGTCCCAACTGAAGAGCCAGGCCTCTTCGTCGTTCGACCAGCCGGTGCGGGCGACTTGTGGGCAGACCTGACCGTATTGCATCGAGCTTCGGACACCCGTCCAGGGCTTGGGTTTGGCCGGGGGCATGAAGCGCGCTTCACCACCGACCGGAGCGGCGTAGGGCATTCCTTTGAAAGTGAAAATACCATTGCGGACGTACCCCCCGACTTTGCCCGCCATGGTTTCGACGACAGCCTTGCCGTTTCCCGCTGAAATAATCGTCGAGCAGCCATTGACGGTGGTTTTGGATTCTGCGACGACTGCGGCCGGCAGCAACGCGCCGCCGGCCAAACTCGCCGCGCCTTTTAACAAAGTTCGTCGGCCAACTTTCGGCGACTTCGGGTTCTGATTTTGTCTTCTCATCGCTGGGTCCTCGTTGATGTGTGGTGACAGACTTACCCTACTATAAGTTTCCGCCTCGCTTGCGGCAGCGCGGCACGATCAGCTTGTAAATGCAAATTGGTGAATAGATGAGAGACAGTTTACCCATGTCGAGCCGGGGCGTCCAATCTTTTCTTGCTCTGGCGGTGATAACTTGTGCCCAGGACGTCTTCTTAACTCGGCTTGTCCTTTTTGTGGGGCAGGCGCTAGCGCCTACGCCACAAAAAGGACAAAGTCGGCACCATTTTTCGACCTCGCAAATCAATAATGACGTTGAAAAATATCGACCGCCAAACATGGGCGCTTAACCGATAGTTAACCGCTCACTTAACGGAAGATTTAAAGCTTGAGCATGATGCCGATGCTCAGATCAAGTTCGGCCACTAGTCGTCAGCCCTGCAATTAGAATTCTTTCTCACAGAGATCGATCAGATCCCTGATGGAAAGAGCCGCCGATTTGATTTAGTCTGTCACCCAAAGGGAGCTTGTGACGTCCCATCCCACGATTCGGCTGCCAATCTTGAATGATTGCAGTTATATTATCTCTGGGGCTTCACAGCTCGCCGTTGCCGGGACGCGGGTCATGGTAGAGTGCCTGTGACAGGATTCAATGTGATCTCATAAATTCTCAGGATCACAGTCGAAATTGCGACTTCGTGTCGCACCGGTAAAGATGTGACGAGATACAATTTCCCGAGGAGTGAAGATGCAGTATTTACGTCAATTTGCTCTCTTGTTATTTGCTCTTTTGTTGTTCACCGCCGTGTCACCGGCCATCGCGCAAGAGGCCGATGAGACGCCGAGACGCAATGACTTTGCACAATTGGTCGAGCGGCTCTCGGAACAGGGCGGTTATTTCGCTTCTGACAATCTGATTTCAAATGAACTCTCTTACCAGCACGTGCTCGGGAAATTGACCAAGATGAATGTCAGCGGCGGCGCTTATCTGGGCGTGGGACCGGATCAGAACTTCACTTATGTGGCGCAGATCAAACCGCGGATTGCCATCATCCTCGACATTCGCCGTGACGCCCTCTTGCAGCACCTGTTATTCAAGTCACTGTTTATGATGTCGCGTAATCGGATTGAATATCTCTCCCTGCTCTTTGGGCGCCCGCTACCGAAAGACTTCAAAAAATGGACCGAGAGGCCGATCCGTGATCTGGTCGATTACTTTGACCGGACGCCTCTCAATCAGAAGATTGCCGACAAGACGAAGGGCGAGATTCATCGGCGGCTGGCCAGTTTCGGAGTGCCGCTTTCGCAACGAGACCTAGAGACAGTTGACGAGATCTATCGGGCTTTCTATACCGACTGCCTCGAGGTGAGATATACGATCCGGGATCGCCCTAACGGGCTTTTCTTCCCGGCCTATCGTGACCTGTTACTGGAAAAGGACCTCGAGGGCAATGATCGCAACTTTCTGGCCAATGAGGCCAATTTTCAAGTGATCAAGACCATGCATGATCGCAATCTGATCATTCCCGTGACCGGTGACTTTTCAGGAACCAAGGCCCTCAAAGCGATCGGAGAGTTTTTGCGGGAGATCAATGAAAAGATCTCGGCCTTTTATGTTTCAAATGTGGAGTTCTATTTATGGCAGCAGGATGGAATGCAACGCTTCGTCGAGAATCTCAAGTCATTGCCGATCAATGGGCGCAGCGTAATCATCCGGAGTTATTTCAATTATGCCTACCACACACATCCCCATCCACAAACGATCGACAACTACTTCAGCGTCCAGCTGCTACAGACGATCGATAGTTTGATCAAGGATTACGATGAGGGCGGCTATACCTCTTATTATGAGATGACCACCCGACGAAGCCTGGATTTGAGATAGGATGAGCTGATCGTTTATCCAAAATTGCGTAGAACAATCCAAGGTCTCCATTTTTTTCGCATCCGGCAAAGTCGATTTCACCGGGATTGGCTTTTTCGAGTTGTACCTGTATGTGAGACAGCCATCAGCTGGGAGTAAAATGGCGGCATCGTCGATTCATGATGGTCGGCGCCATTCTCGTCACCAACGTCGCCACAGGTGTCAACTGCGAGGCGCTCACCGAATAGGAAGGCAATTATCTGATACCAGTGCCGCCGACGTCGCGAATTTGAGCTGCAACCCGATCAAAATGGAGGCTCATGAAGACAACTGCTTTGTTACTTGTCTGCCTGGCGCTGGCGGCGCCCACTCACAAAATTAAACCCGCGCCGGTGGTTCAGCCCGTGATTCAAGATGAAGCGCGGAAATCTCAGGGCGGCTTCGAAGTTCAAAAGATCGCCGAAGGCGTCTACGCGTTGATTCGCAAAGAGCCGTTGGGGCTATGGTTTGAGGCGAACGTCACCTTTATCGTCAACAATGATGACGTGATCGTGGTTGACGCCAACATCAGCCACGTCTCGGCCGGAGAAGTGATCGCCGCGCTGCGCAGTTTGACGCCCAAACCCGCGCGCTACCTTGTCAACACGCACTGGCACGAAGACCATCTCATCGGCAATCGGGTCTGGCGCGAAGCCTTCCCCGGCATCGAATTCATCGGCCACGCAAGTACGCTCAAAGACTTGCCAAGCGTTGGCGCGGCCAATCGCAAGCAGACGGTGGAGGGTGGACCCGGATTGATAAAGCTGCTGCGCGACCATTTAGGAAAGAATGAGAGTCTCGCCGGCGGAGAATTGACGGACGAAGAACGCGCCGGCTATGCCGAAACCGCCAGACTCGCTGAGCGTTACGTGGCAGAGGCTCCTCAGTTCCAGACGATTCTCCCGACGCTCACGGTTGAAGACCGGATGACGCTGCATCGCGGCGATCGAGCGATCGAGATCAGGCATCTTGGGCGCGCTCACACGGCCGCCGATCTGGTGGTTCATCTGCCCAAAGAGAACATTGTCATTGCCGGCGATCTGGTGGTCTGGCCCGTGCCTTTGATCGGTTCGACTTCGTATCCAATGGAATACGGCGCGACGCTGGAAAAGATGCTGGCATTGCGGCCTGCAGTGATCGTACCGGGCCACGGACCGGTGATGCGTGATGACGCGTATGTGAAGCTGATGGTTCGCCTGTTGAACTCGATCAAACAGCAGGTCGAAGCGGCGGTGTCGCGCGGCGAGACGCTCGAACAGACGCGCAAGAGCGTAGACCTCACGGAATTTCGCCGGGCTTTTGCGGGCGACTCGAAGTTCAAGAGCTTCATCTTCGCCAACTATGTCACCGGCCCGGCTGTGGCCGCCGCGTTCCGGCAGGCGCCAAACAAGCCGCTGGTCGAAAAGTAAGTGATCAAGATCGCGAAAAGCTCGCGCAGGTCGAGCCGATCCTGGAGAAAGCGATGACCCGCGGTTGCCGAATGATCTGGACGCGGTCTTGATCGTTGACACCTATCATGAGTTTCGTGAGTATGACCGGACGATGCAAGCGGTGTTTCGGGCGTTGAAATCAGGTGGGCGGTTGGTGATTATCGACGGCGAAGGGCCTGCGGGCAGACCACGGACCGAATACCATCGATTGCACACCATCCCCGCCGAACTCGTGCGTCAAGAAATCGCTCGCCACGGGTTCATTTTCAAAGAGAGCAAGCCGGGATTCTACGATGCGGAGTATGGCAAGAAGTTTTACTTCCTGATCTTCGAGCGCCCATCATCGAATTTGGAGCTGAGAAACCAGTGGGAATATCTGGGAGGCTACTGAGTCAGTCCGGCCTTGCCTCGGCGAGCGACGCCGTGCTCTCGGGAACTCTGGCATCGCAGGCGCGCTGAAATTCCAGAATGCCGTCCTCGATCGGCCCAAAGCGAAAGCGGAAAATATCGAACACATAGTTCTGGGGATTGCGCCAAGGACCGCTCATTCCCTCTCTGGGCAAGCGTTCTTCCGCGCGTCTGAAGTACCCCGACTTTAGATTGCCCAACGGTTTCACCGGCATCGCGGGATCGGGCTCTTTTGGTCTTGCCTCAACATACGCGTGCGCATCCATAAAATTGATCAGACGGCAAAAATACTCCGCGAGCAGGTCGGCGCGAAGCGTCCACGAAGCATTCGTATAGCCAAAGACTGAAGTCAGATTGGGCACACCGCCGAACATGACGCCTTTATACAAAACGGCCTTGCCGATCTCGATGGGCCGCTTATCGACAGTGACCTCCGCGCCACCCGCAAATTGAAGCTCCAGCCCGGTCGCGGTGATGATGATGTCGGCCTTGAGTTCTTCTCCTGTTTGGAGTTTGACGCCTGTCTCTGTGAAAGTGTCGATGTGACCGGTGACGACGGAAGCCTGGCCGGCTTTAATGGCCGCGAAGAGGTCGTTGTCGGGAACGACGCATAACCGCTCGTCCCAGGGATTGTAGCGCGGCGTGAAATGCGTGAGATCGTATTCAGGCCCCAATTGCTCTCGAATCAACCCGAGAAAACGCTCCTTGGTCTGCTTTGGAAATGCGCGGGTGGCAGTGAAGAAGATCAGTTGCAAGATGACGTTCTTCCAGCGCGTCATCCGGTATGCCAGGCTGAGCGACAGATGCTTGCGCAACCAGTTGGCGATGGCATCGGCCGCCGGCAGCGACACGACATAAGTCGGGGACCGCTGCAACATGGTTACGTGCGCCGCCTTGTTCGCCATCGCCGGAACCAGCGTGACGGCCGTGGCTCCGCTGCCGATGACGATGACGCGTTTGCCCTCATAGTCGAGATCTGCGGGCCAAAATTGCGGGTGGACCAGCTCTCCTTTGAAGCGCGACACGCCTGTGAACTCCGGCGTGTAACCCGCCGAATAGCGATAATAACCCGCGCACAGCGTCACATAGCGCGCCTTGAACGATACGGCGTGCCCTTCGTGGTTGGCCTCCACCGTCCACAATGCCTCGGCCGATGACCAGGAGAGGCGGCGAACTACATGTTTAAAGCGAATGTGCGGAACAACCCCGTACTCCTCCGCCGTCTCTTGCACATAGGCGCGGATGGTCGAGCCGTCCGCGATGGCGTTGGGATTCTTCCACGGCTTGAAGTTATAACCGAGCGTATGCATGTCGCTGTCCGACCGAACGCCCGGATACCTGAACAGATCCCAGGTGCCGCCGATGGCGTCACGGCCCTCCAGCAACACAAAGGTCTTGCCCGGACAGCGCCGCTGCAAGTGGACGGCTGCGCCAATCCCCGAGAGACCCGCTCCGACAATAATCACATCATAATATTCCATTTTTCAGCCGCTCATTATTCGTCATTGGGCGGCCCGATGCAATGCATCAAGCAAGCGTGACTATCAGGGGGCACGCCCAGCGGCCCGATGTTTCTCAGGAGGTTTGGCGATATTCGAAGAGGCCCGGCCGGGAGTTTCGATCCCAGCCGGGATTAGGATCTAACGGCCGGCCTTGATGTCATAAACCCACAATGTTTCGAGATCGCGAATGTAAAGCCTCCCATTCGCAATGACGGGATAGGCAAAAGCCCTCTCCGCATATTGCCCATCCTTTTTATATTTCGGCTGGTTCGGCGGAGTGAATCGGCCCTTTTCCCGATAGCCGGCAGGGGTCGCCTCCACCAAAATGTTATCTCCGGTCTCTTTGTGAAGGTATAAATGTCCATCGGCGTATGCTACCGAACTCATGCCTAAACTCTCGGCCTTCCATTTCACTTTTCCCGTAGTGAATTCAACCGCGATCAGCTCTTTCCCGATGATTTCAGTGCCGTAAAGATAGTCGCCGACCAGCACCGCCCCGCCGAAACCGTTCGGAAGCCCGCGCTCGAAGTAGACCTGCTCCGTGGCGACTCCGCCGCCCTCCGGCTTTAAGCGGACCAGACCACCTCCGACACTAAGCGCCCCACCGTACACATATTCACCGCGCACAACCGGTGTGAAAGCCTGCGCAGGGCCCTTGGCAACTTCTTTATAGCGCCAGAGAAATTCACCCGTCTTCGCATCAACCCCGACTATGCCTTTCTCCAAAAACTGCACGTATTGTTTGCGGCCGCCCCCTTGAACGACAATCGCAGACGCATAGCCCGCGGGGTCGCCGCCCGGGACCGCCGATTTCCAGATGACCGCGCCGGTCTTTTTGTTGAGCGCCACGATTGTGGCTTCGGTCCCACCAGGAGTGACGACAACGACGTCGCCATCAACCAACGGAGACTCCGCATAGGCCCATTCGCCCGGCTTGCCGCCGAACTCTTTGCGCAGGCTCTTCTGCCAGCGGATCTTACCGCTCTGAGCTTCGAGACAGGCGAGATCGCCGTCCGAACCAAGCACATAAATAAAGTCTCCGTCCACCGTCGGCGTCGAACGAGCCTTCGGGTAGGGCGGGTTCTGATTAGGATTGCCGACGTTGCCGACGCGCGTCGTCCAGATCGGTTTTCCATCCTGAGTTGAGAGAGCCTGGACGAACTCATTGTCCATCCCACGGTTGCTCATCAGATAGATCCTGGTTCCGACGACCGACGGCGTTGAATAGCCGTCTCCGATGTCGTTCACTTGCCAGAGCAATTTGGGCCCTTCCTTGGGCCATTGTTTAAGGAGACCGCTCTCTTGCGAGATCCCGTTGCGTTCCGGCCCACGCCATTGAGGCCAGTCGAATGTCGAAGTATCAACGTTGGCAGACCTTGTCACAGATCCGGTTGAGAAGCACCAACAGAGCGCCGCGATGGTAATTAGTAATCGTGAAGTCATTGCCTTCTCCTTATTGATTGTCAATCCAGAGAATGTTATCGACGGGTTTTATTGACCTACACTGATGACCGAGACCAGTGGCATTCCTAAATCACGCACTTTTTTAAGCAATCCATGCAAAGCGGCCTGATCGACTATCGGGACTGTTAAGAGCGTCTCGCCGTTCTCTTCCAGCGTGACGGTTAGGCCTTCAAACCAGTCTGTCCATCGAGAACTCAGATGGCCCTTGAGTCTGATTTGATAGACCATTGGCTGACTGAAGTCAGTTTTTCGGTCAAGTATGTCTGACATCACTTTGCGCCTTTCGTGTCCGGTCATAATTATCCATCCCGCTGACATCATGCAGAGATAACATATCTTCGGTATGGTATTAATGTATAGATACTAAAGTATCGTTTTGAGGTACTGTTTTGAGAGAACCAAAAAGTTGGATGTGCTTGAGGTTTGGTTACAATAGACCCAGCTCGCGCGCCCTGGCTACGGCTTCGGTGCGTCTTCGGACCTGTAATTTGCCAAAGATTTTCTGATTGTGCCCTTTGACGGTGATCAAGGCGATGAAAAGCCGCTCACTAATCTCTTGATTGGAGAGCCCCTGGGCAATGAGTCGGAGCACTTCCAATTCGCGTTGACTCAGTGGTTCGATCAGGCGCTGGAGAGGTGGGACAGGGGGCTGAAGCGGTTGGCCGCCGCTCTTCTGCTCCTGAGTTTCAAATGCCGCCAGCAGCTTACTTAGATAGTCCGGTTTCATCCCACGAGCGGCAGCTTCGGACAAGAGGTGAGCCATCGGCGGGCCTTCATCGACAAAGAGACGGATGAACCCGCCCGGCTCTGCCAGCGTCAGCGCATCACCGAGCAGTTGCATCGCCTTCTCCTTTTCGCCATACGCACGGTGAGCGAGCGCTTGTAGCGCCATCACCTTGAGCCGTTCATCCTCCCATCCCTTTGCTTCCACATGCCGGCGAAACTGCTCCAATACCGCCAGCGCTGTGGATGGGTCTCCCTGAGTCAGGTGTACTCTGGCCCGGCTGATGGGAAGTTCGTGAGCCTGCGCCAATTCAGCGGCTGCGGCCGGATTGCCCTGGCGAAGTGACAACCACACTCGCGCGGCAGTTACCTCAGGTATCCGGTGCACGAAATTACGCCGGCGTGCGGATTGATCGGCCTCGGCCAAAATAGCGGCGGCGCCGGCCACATCTCCCAGGGCCTGTTTGAGACGGGCAAGAAACACCTCACAGACAATGAATCTGTCAATAACTCGATCGTACTGCCGCGCGAGGTGAAGGCTTTGTTGTCCATGCCGTTCAGCGGCATCCAGGTCGTTCCATTCGTAGAGTATCTGGGCCAGACCAAGATGTGCAGTGGAGATGATCTGAAGCGGCTGATCGCCTGCCAATTCCAGAACGCGCCGGTAGGTCTGGGCCGCTCGATGGAGCTCGTTGTCTGCTTCTTGGATGTTGCCCAGGCCGATTGTCGCCAGGATGGTGGTGAAGATATTCCCGGATGCCTGGCTGAGAGAGATGGCTTCAGTATAGGCCCGGCGGGCCGCGGCGCGGTCTCCCTGGAGATAGTAAGCATATCCCATCGTCCAGTTAGCGTTAGCGCGCGAAATCAGGTTGTTGGGATGAAGATACTTCAGTGCGCGGCGCGATTCGGCGAGCATGGTTTCTACCTGGTATCGGGTCAGAGCCAATGTCGCCCTCGCGGTGGCGATCTGCCCAACAAGATATTGGGTCTTGTCGTCAGGCTCGGCGCTTTGCAGCGCGGCTTCAGCCGCCTGGAGGTTCTCTTCCACGCCGGTCGTTTGGCCGTTAACCAGTAACAGCGCAGCGTACCTCCACCACAAAGAGGGCCGAGCATTCAGGACCGTCGCCGGCAGCGTCGCCAGCCAGTCCAGGATGGCAGTCACCGCGCCACGAAAGTGCAAGGGAATCCCCTTTCCTTCGATCAGCCGCTCGGCGCGCTCGATATCATTGGCGGCTGCCGCATGGTGAAACGCTTCAATATCCAGGCCGTTGTCTTCATACCACTGGCTGGCACGGATGTGGAGTTCGGCCACGCCGCCATTTTTATCTCCGGCGGGCGATGCGGTGCTCTGATTCAGCCGCTGCTGCAGCAGATCAGCAAAGAGATGATGATAGCGATACCAGCGCCGCTCGTTGTCCAGGGAGATCGTGAATAGGTTGGCGCGTTCAAGATATTCCAGCGTCTCCTGCCCGGAAGTAGAGGAGTCGAACAGCACGGCATCACAAAGTGGACCGCACATGCGGTCAAGAATAGATGTGCGCAGCAAGAAAGTCTGGATGCTTTCGGACTGCTGCTGCAGAACTTCTTCAACCAGATAGTCCATCACGAAATGGTGACTGCCGGTGAAAGTTTTGATGAAGCCGGTGACGTCTTGATGCCCCTGCATTGAGATTGCGGCGAGTTGCAGGCCGGCAATCCAGCCTTCGGTACGGGTTTCCAGCGCTGCGATGTCTTCCGCTGAAAGCTTAAGGCTCATCACCTGATTGAGAAATTCGGCGGCTTCGGAGGGCGTAAACCGCAAGTCAGCGACGCGCAGTTCGGTCAAGTGGCCCCCGACGCGTAATCGGGCCAGAGGCAGATCTGGATCTTCACGAGTGACGATGACCATGCGCATCTGTGGCGGCATATGCTCAATCAGAAAAGTGAGGGCATCGTCCACTGGTCTGGCGTCAATGATGTGATAGTCGTCAAGGACGAGGGTGAAATTGTCCGGGACAGTGGTGATTTCATTGAGCAGGGCGGTCAGAATCGATTCGATCGGCGGCGGCTGAGGAGATCGGAGCATCTTCAACGCTCCTTCTCCAATATTCCCCGCAATCGTCTGCAAAGCAGCGATCAGGTAAACCAGAAAACGTGTCGGGTCGTTGTCCCCCTGGTCCAGCGACAGCCAGGCGACCGGTCGCTTGCGGCCGGCGACCCATTCGCTGACCAGCGTGGTTTTACCAAAACCGGCGGGGGCAGAGATGAGTGTCAGTTTGCGGTGCAGACCCTCGTTGAGCCGCTCAATCAAGCGGGAACGAAGGACAACTTTAGCCCGGAGTGGGGGAATATAAAGTTTGGTGGCTAAAATTGGCGTAGTCATAGAGCAACTATAAACTACACGCCGCAAAATTCGGAAAGCGGCAAAACTGAGATGAATTCTAAGGACGGATGACCAGTCTTCTATGAGCCCTGTCTTCTGATCAAGGCACGAAACTCGACTGAAGGGCAGGCCTTTGTTATATCAGAGGTTTTCTTGCAAAGATGTAGGCGCGCCGGGTTTGTACCTCTATCTCGGGATCTGGATCTCTTTCTATCGCTTCCTCCAGCTCGAAGCCCGCAGCGCTGAGATAGCCTTTCATCTCTTCGGTTTCGAAGAAATGAAAGTCCACGGATACCTCCTTGCCCCACCACTCATCCAGATGGAGCGTTTTTTGACCGAGATGAAATGTGAGCAAGAGCGTTCCTCCCAAACATAACACCCGTTTCATCTCGCGTAGGGCCTCGACCACGGACGGGCGGGGAATGTGGATGATGGAGTAGAAAGCCGCGATCCCTCGATAGGTGTTGTCTTCCACTTCACCGAGAGCGAGCATCTCGCCTTGTTCAAAAGAGATCCCCGGGTTCAGGCGACGCGCCTGTCTCACCATCTCCGCCGAGAGATCGATGCCACAAGTCTTAACTCCGCGGCCGTGCAAATAGCCTGCGATCTGTCCGGGGCCGCATCCCAGGTCGCAGATCACTCCCAACCGACCGGCCTTTTCAATCAGTCGGTCCAGCATCTTCCGATCGAAAGGCTTCTTCTCCAGCTCATCACGAAAACGCCGGGCGTACTCTTCAGCGACCCGGTCGTAACTGTGCTGCAAATATATTGCTGTTTGTTCAACTGCGGGTGGCAAGGTCTTGACCATCGTAAAGAGCGGCGTTCCGAACAAGTCATGAGGTCCCTCGTCGATGCGGCTGAAACCGTACCTCTCGTAGAGATTTATTGCGTCATCGAGAAACGGAGTGGTGCTGAGAAACAAGCGTTTGAATCCGTTTCGGCCGGCATACTCTTCGGCGCGCTTTAGCAGATCGCGCCCGATTCCACCACCTCTTGCTGTCGGATCGACCGCCATTCCTCGAAGATAGAGCGCTTCGCCTCTGGCGACTGCCGCGAGCGTCCCGATGAGGGCGTTATTTCTCAGCGCGACCCAGACCGGCCCCTCCTCGATGCGGCTTCGAATTCGATCTGCAGTAGAGATCGTTGCCGCGAACGCATCAGCGGTATAGGAAGATTCGTACTCCGCGAAGGACCGAGCCAGGAGTGAGGCGATCGAGCTTGCCTCATCCGGCACGGCAATTCGGATCTGCGCCTCTGATTGTATTTCGATAGCTATCCGCTCATCTTCCATGGAAAAATTCACTTACCTACCTTTTCAGAATGAGGGAGTTTATCGCATCACGATGAGCGATCGCCAGACGCATTCCCCATTATTCCGCCGCTGCAGAAGTAGAAACGCAATTGGCAGCCAATCCCAATAATTAGTCAGTTGGGTATCCGTTGAGCATTGTGGTAACTTGTCCGGCGTTGGCACAAAGTTTCAATTCACCTCAAATTTTTTGCGGACATGACAGACGAAACGGATAATCGAGATCCTCAACGACTCACGGCCGCGCTGCGGTTGGTCGTGCGGCGCTACTGCTCGCAACTCCGCCGGCGGCCTGCCATCGCAATCCCGGCGCTGGTCTTGCCGGGGCTTGGCCAGATCCTGATTTTTTACGCGCCGCCGTTGATCATCGCCAGGGTGCTCGGCAAATTCGCAAGCGGTGCAAGGCCGAACCCCCGCGAACTAATCCCGTATGTGTTGGCTTTCACCGGAGTCTGGCTTGCGGGTGAAGCGATTTGGCGCGTCGCCGGCTTTCTGATGGCCCGCGCTGAAGTCCGCGGAATGGAGGAGCTATACATTGAAGCAATGGATGAGCTGTTGGCAAAAGACCTGTCATTCTTCTACGACAATTTTGCCGGTTCGCTGACCAAGCGCGCGTTGGGGTACGCGCGGCGCTTTGAAGATGTGTTCGACATCATGTCTTTCCAGGTGCTGGCGAATGTTCTGCCATTAGGGTTTGTCGTCTTCGTCCTGTGGAAATACTCGCCATTGCTGATTCTTACGCTTGTGGGGATGCTCGTCGCGACGTTCGTCCTCATTTGGCCGCGAATCCGCAGCCGTCAAAAGCTCGTCCACCTCCGCGAGGCTGCTTCGACCAGGCTCGCCGGACACGTGGCGGATTCGATCTCCAACGCCGAAGCGGTGCGCGCGTTTGCGAGAGAGCGCGAAGAGGGGCGGATTCACGCGCGAAATGTGAAGGACCTCGCCTCCAAGACTATCCATACCTGGGATTACCAGAACCTCCGCATCGATACGATCACCGCGCCGATGTACGTCCTGACCAACGCCTTCGGGTTGATCATCGCGCTGACAACCAGCGGCTCGACGGGCGCCAGCCTGCAGACCGTGTTCATCACGTTTAGTTACTATGCCAGCATTACGCGCATGATGTGGGAGTTCAATCGGATTTACCGCAATCTCGAGAGCGCCTTGACGGAAGCCGCTCAATTCACCGAGTTACTGCTCAATCCGCCCGCGGTGATCGACGCGGCCGAAACGAAGCCATTCGCCCCGGCCCATTACGGAATCGAGATGCGGAACATTTGTTTTCGCTATGGGCCGTCTCGACCGTTGCTGTTCGAAGAGTTCTCATTGGAGATTCCACATGGTAAGAAAGTCGGCCTGGTCGGCCTTTCGGGCGGGGGCAAGACGACGATCACCCGGCTGCTGTTGCGTTTCGTCGACATCGAAAGCGGCGGGATTCTCATGGGAGGACAGCGGATCGACGAGATTCCGCAAGCGGAGTTGCGACGTGCGATTGCGTATGTGCCGCAGGATCCTGCGATGTTCCATCGGTCGATTGCCGATAATATTCGGATCGGCCGCCCTCAGGCCACCGATGAGGAGGTCCGCCGGGCCGCCAAACTGGCGCATGCGGCGGAATTCATTGAGACGCTTCCTCTCGGTTATGAGACACTGGTCGGTGAGCGGGGCGTGAAGCTTTCCGGAGGGCAGCGCCAACGAGTCGCGATTGCCCGGGCGATCCTCAAGGACGCGCCGGTGCTGATTCTCGATGAAGCGACCAGCTCGCTCGACTCCGAGAGCGAAGCCCTCATTCAGGATGCTCTTTGGACCTTGATGGCCACTCGCACGTCGATTGTGATCGCTCATCGCCTCTCAACGGTGAAGCGGATGGACCAATTGGTCGTGCTCGATCACGGCCGGATTGCCGAGAAAGGAGCCCATCGTGCGCTCCTCGCCCAGGGCGGCATTTATGCATCACTCTGGTCCCATCAGTCCGGCGGCTTCCTCGCCGGCGAATCCGCCGCGCACTTTGAAACTGCGACCTGAATTTAGCTCGGCTCCGTCCTTGTCGTAAATCAATCCTGCCGTTCCTTCCAGGACGGTATGACAGCCTTATTTGATCTGGAGGAAATCGATGCTCGAAGTAATATTGAAAAAGTTCGAGGAACCCGATGAAGTACGCATGTTTGAGAAGGGAAGATTTGAGATCATCAGGGTCGGAGAGATGACCATCGGAAGGGCGACATACGAGCCGGGATGGAAATGGTCACAGCATGTAAGCCCTCTCGCCGGGACTCCATTCTGCGAGGTGGAGCACATCGGCATGGTGCTCTCGGGAAGAGCGACTGCCGCGATGAAAGACGGAGAGGTACATGAGCTTGGGCCGGGGACTCTATTTTATATACCTCCTGTCGCACACGACAGTTGGGTGATAGGAGATGAGCCATATGTGTCCATCCACTTCTTAGGAGCGGACCACTACACGAAATAAAAAATGGAGAGTAGGAGCCCTTACAATAATTCCGATCGCGAAGTAGGTATTGAATGAGCGAAGATTTAAAGATCCACATCCGGCCGGCCTCTCCAATCGACAAAGACTTTATTATTTCCCTCTTACCTCGGCTCGTAGAGTTTGGGCCACCCTTTTGGCGCGATGTCACGCAGATGATTGCCACCGATCAGCAAGTGCTGAATGACAGACTGCTCAATCGGCCACCCGGAACAGCCATCTTCATTGCGGAAGATGTTCATGGCGTGGGCTTGGGTTTCATTCATCCGCATAGTTCAACTTGGCATTGGAGATTCTTACGATGCGTCAGACTATCACGCGCAAAGATATAATTGAGCAGCTCATCGCGCTGGGAGTAAAGCCTGGAGGTGTTTTACTCGTGCATACGGCCTTCTCGACGGTGGCTCCGGTCGAAGACGGACCGCGCGGCTTGATCGAGGCGCTTCAGGCTGCCGTCGGACCGGAGGGAACGCTGGCCATGCCGAGCATGAGCGATGACGACGATCATCCTTTCGACCCGAGAAATACTCCATGCCGCGGGATGGGCGTGGTCGCCGATACTTTCTGGAGGCTCACGGGCGTCCTCCGCAGCGACAGCCCACACGCCTTTGCGGCGATCGGTCCGAAAGCCATCGAAATCACTGCGCCACATCCGGTGGATGTGCCTCACGGGTTGGACAGCCCCGTTGGCCGCGTCTATGAACTCGATGGACAGGTGCTATTGCTGGGGATAGGGCATGATGCGAATACGACCATCCATCTTGCGGAGAACATGGCGGGCGTGCGTTACCGCGCGTCCAAGTACGTCATGACCCTCAAAGATGGGCAGCCTACGCGATACGACTACAGCGAGATCGACCACTGCTGCCGGAACTTTGAGCTGATGGATCGGTGGCTGGAGGCGGAAGAGCGGCAGCATCGCGGTGTCGTCGGCCATGCGGAAGCGCGCCTGGCTCGTTCACAAGATATAGTGGAGGCCGCTCTCGCTCGCCTTCGGGAGAACGAAACGGTATTTCTCCATCCGATCGGTGTGGACACCGAGTGTGATGGAGCCAGGGCAAGTCTGGCGGGCAGCCCTGCTTGGATGTAATTCTCAGCTTCTATCGCTCCAGACGCGACTTCGAGAAATCCTTTTTGTTCCTTTATTGCAAGTGGCGATTCGGGTTTCGTTCAAACTTTGTCACGAGTTTTCCTCTAATTATCTTAAACAGGAGGTGATAGCTTTGAAGATTGTCATCATGATTACGGGATTGCTGTTCATCCTGTCGCTCTGCGCCAGGGCGCCTGTCGTCTCGCACTCTCAAGAGCCGGCTCTATCTCTCAACTCGGACAAGCTCGAAACGAACCTTGTGTTGGTTGACGCGCTCGTCACCAGTCAACGGACCGGCCGCGTGATCAGCAATCTTCAAGTCGGTGACTTTCAGTTGTCTGAAGACAAGGTCAAGCAAGAGATTTCGTTTTTCAGCCTGGACCGCCTGCCGCTCTCGCTCGTTCTGGCTTTCGACGTGAACGCCAGCGCGCGAGGCGGTGGATTTCCGGAGAAAGCCCAGGGACTGTTGTTAAAGAAGGACCTCCTGGAAGCCTTGAACGGGCTGAAGCCGGAGGACGAGGTCGCAGTGATGGGCTTTGATTGCACGAAAGCTCTGTTGATCGAAGGTTTCAGCCGGGACAGGGAACTCATTGCTGATCGGCTGGTCAATATCTGGGACGAATTCCTGAGAAAAGCTTCAACCACGGGGGCCAAGGGAAACACGTGCATAGAAACCCTCGCAGGGCCAAGCTTAGCTCTCAATCAGGCGGTGTATGAAGCGGCCGATCTGTTAAGTAAGCATTATCACCCCGTCCAGCGGACGTCGATCATTGTCGCTTCTCGCGTGGACAAGTCTCTGCAAATTCCATTCACCGGCAAATCGCAAAAGAAGGTCTTAGAAGCGTTGCTTGAGCCGGGGACGACAGTCAACGGGCTCGTCTTTCCCGATCTCCCGCGGCCTAATCAGATCGACCCACGAGACATTGGCGCCGTCACCACGCCCTGGGGCCTTCTCTCCCGGAGCAGCATCAGCAAATATGTCGAGGAGACGGGAGGAGACCTGGTGAAAATCGAAGGGATCGACGCGGGCAAGAGACTAGGCCAGGCGATCGAGCGTCTACGCGCCCGCTACTCGCTCGGCTATTACCCCACGAACGAGAAGTGGGACGGGACATACCGGCGGATCAGTTTGACTGTAAAACCCGAGGTTGAAAGACGCGAAGGTAAAGTCATCATTCATGCCAGGAAGGGATACTTCGCAAAAGAGCTGACCAAAGCGGCAGTCCCCGATCCGGGCAAAAAGGGCGGTAAAGACGCGGACGTCAAACAACTGGATTCCATTAAAGCAAGAAGAGCCGGGAATTGACGACCGTGCCATTGCTGATTATGCGCGGCGAGGACGATCCGCAGGTGCCACCTGACGAATCGCTATAATCTGGAGAGGCGCTCAAGAAGGATGGGAGAACCCACGCCTACATCTCACGGGACCAGAGGTCTCCATAGTTGATCACCAACCCCATCCCGTCTACTGTGACCTCTGCTACGAACTGGCCTCCGGCGCTTTCGTACCGATAACGCTCCGATTCCAGGCGTGTATATGTCTGATCGAGAGGTTCGAGTGCAAAGCTTGGAAACCTCAACCAGGCTGCCCGCACTCTGGCGGTTTCCCCGACCGCCAATTCGAGCCTGCGGATCGGAAGCAGATTCGTTGACGGGCTAAAATTGAGGTCAATGTCACTGCACCCGGCCACCTCCTCAATCTGGCGGCCGTTGAGATGCCACTGCCCGCCGGTGTCTCGCACCACTGTGGCATCGACAGTTTGATCGCCGATCCACCCGCTGACGGTGGCCGATCGCGTCAACCACCGCGAATCACAGTCGATGATGTAATCGAGCCGACAGGCTTGACGTTCAGATACCAGCACGGCGACACCGGCCACTTCCCAGCCCACATCGCGCTGCAGAATGCGGCAAACTTCATGACCGGGAAGATCGTGCCTTTTCCAGACCACAGAATGCACTCCCATTTATTCAGTCCTATCAAATGTCAATCCGGTAATGGATCTCGTTTAGCAAATAATATCGACTATTCTTTTGTGTCGTTCATTTTTTGCTTTAACGGCAATTTAACGGCAGTTTAACGGCAATACATTGCTGTGAAATAGCCGTTAATTATGCCGTTTGAACCCCAATTTACCATTACCTCATCAGACATCACAAAATGGGCTGGATATTTTGCGAAGTCAGGCTAACAATTTATTTGCGTTGATCGGCACGGGTGAGGGAATTGAGGTGGAAATTCCGATTTAACAAGTGTGAGGAAATATCTTGGATATTGAGTGGCTTCGCCGGCAGGACGAAGCCACTCGCCTCATTACTGTTAAAGGTAAATCTTCTGGCGAAAGTATGTGCCGAGCGAAGTAAGACGAACCATGATGTGTTGACGATACAAAATCATGCTAATAGGAGAAGAATGAAGGTTAAGGCGATATCCGGCTCACTTGAGGGAGCGATAGAAAAAATAAGAAGTAAATCACATGGTGATTGGCGAGTCTATTATCTGGCAGGGGGATGCCAGATACCCTATAACCCACGTAGTAAAATGGTCGAAAATCATCCGGTTACAGTATTCAATCAGAGCGCAACATGCGTTGGAGTAGCCAGTATAGCTACAAGTTCTGTTACGGAGATGATCGTCTCTGACTCCTTTACACCCTGCGTGCCAGTCATTGCCATTGGCCACGAAAGGGCGTCTCTGGCTCACTTCAATGGAACTGGATTGTCCGATCAGTTCGCTGCAAGCTGCAGATCCAACCAATGCACTAAGATACTGGTGATCCAAAGAACAGCGCCTCAAAAGCAGATTGATGTATCCAACGCAATCTTCGGAGGGCTTAAGACCGCAGGCTTTGATGTCGAGCTGGCGACGGTGCCATTAAGTAGTACGATCGGCGTAATGGTTATTGGATCAAATGTTCTTGTTTATCCCATCTCTTTATAATCAATCGACAATTTCAAAATTGACCCATTGCGTTGCGGTGCGCTGTTTCTCTTTTGCCAACAGATCATTCACGATGACTTGGAGGATATATTCACCGGATTTTAGATTCGCTCCGAGATCGATGGCGCCGCCGGCAAAGACCTGTTTAGTGCCGGGTTTTTGTTGATCCGTTAACTGCGCCTGTTTACCGACAAGAACCTCTTGCCCGTGATAAAACAATTTGACCTGAGTGGCTAGTTGAGGTCGATTGCCGGAATCGAGTTTGGCGTTATAGATCGCGTATGCATAATTGAGCACCATGCCGCGCTTCATTCGTCGTAAGGCCGCGCTGGCTTGAACCAGGGCTGCAGGTTTGCCTCCTTTTTCATACTCCCCATTCGTCAAGATGCCGGAAAGAGCGAGGCGATTTTTCCGCAGGTCGGGCACCTCGATGAATTGCGTCGCCGAGCCGAGCCGTTTGGAGTTCTCATCGAGGACGGCCAGACGCAATTGATAGGCCCCCGGTTTTTTGATCGGTACATCCAGGGCATACAGAATCCCACTCTCAATGGTGTTGTTGTAATCCGCCTGTTTCACTCGCAATGTGTATGAACGTGCGCCGCGATCGATCGTCAACCCGTTGGCGTCATGCGTCGTTGCCGCGACGTCCAGGTTGGTGATGTAGTCCCCATTTTCCTGTTTGGTGAATGTTAGATCGTGCGCATTGATGTGAATCATGGAGCGGATAAAGGGGGACTCGTGATTGCCGCTGAAGAGCGAGGTCAAATTGACCTCGACTCCATTGGCAGTGAATGGAGATGCGACCGCCGCTTTGAGTTGATCTTCTCGCGTTTCCAGCGGTCTTCTGATCTCTTCGTCTGAGATTCCGAAAAATCCGGTCCGTGAACGGACGCGCAGTTTGGGATTCTTGACGTGTACCCGAAGCTTGTGGAAGGTCCGGCGGCCCAGTTCATTGAATGTAGATTCATCCGGTTCATACCCGATCAAATAGAATCCGCGCTGATCGTCGACGACCTTCTGAATTCCACCAGCAATATCGTTACTGTCGCTGAAGAAAAAACCGCCTGTTTGAGACGCCAGGTAATTCAATCCATCCTGCGTTCGGATATTTTCCTGGGAGAGCTCATTCTTACGATTGACAATCGTTCTACTCACCGCAGCCTGGGCGCCGCCAGACATTAATGATTCAAATGTCGGCTGGGTATCGTCTGCCGCGGTGAGCCCGAGCGTTTGCAGGCCGCGGACATCGATGGTGTAAATGACGACCGATGCGCGATTGGCCTTTTCGGTCAATCTGTTGAGCGATTCGATAAGGTCACGGCTGCTGGCAAAGAGTGCGGCTCGCTCTCCCATGATGGAACCAATCGCGGGAAAGATGGGGAGCCCATCAGAGAGCAGTACCACGGATTTTCGACCCGGGAGGTCACGCAAGCCATCAACGACATAGCGAATCGCGCCGATAGTTCCAATGGAAGAACTCTCTTCTCGATAGATATTGTGTTCCCCATCCGCATCACTATCTTTCATGCTCTCATTTGTTTTTGTCCCGACCGAACCTCCGCGGCTTGTGCCGAGCGGGCTTCCGCCGCCAAATGGGATTGAGTTTTGCGCGCTTGCTTTAACTGCTTCGAGACTGCTGCGT
>Ga0081539_10001142_pt1 | contig 48082 bp, 45 predicted proteins | sample TabmetS4T2R2_FD_71023 | JGI IMG/M metagenome (GOLD analysis project Ga0081539, IMG submission 71023) | Tabebuia heterophylla rhizosphere microbial communities from the University of Puerto Rico - S4T2R2 | ecosystem: Host-associated > Plants > Roots > Rhizosphere ... | reverse complement strand
GGCGTCGTTTTGTAATCGATGATGCGCGACCGATACCAAGGCGCCGCCGGGCCGCCGCACTCCAAAGGGGCGCCCCGAGCGGTTGACAACATTTTGGACCGTTCGGTATTCTAGCCGTTCGCGTTTTATTCGCTGAAAATAGAGATAGTTAACTATGTCGACATACTTCCCCAGCGGAAAGGAACTCGCTGGAAGACGAAAATGGTACGTGGTAGATGCGAGCGGTCAAACCCTCGGGCATCTGGCCTCTGAGGTTGCTTCGATTCTGTCTGGCAAGCGTAATCCTGAATGGACGCCGTTTATGGACATGGGCGATCACGTCGTTGTGATCAATGCCCGCAAAGCGGTCCTGAAGGGTAACAAGGTTGAGCAAAAAGTCTATCGTCATCACACCCTCTATCCGGGAGGCATGCGAACTGTCACCGCGAAAGAGATGATGGACAAGCGCCCGGAGCGAGTCATTGAGCTCGCTATCAAGGGCATGCTGCCGAAGACAAAGCTCGGCAGGGCGATGGCGAAAAAGCTCAAGATTTACGCCGATGCCGAGCACCCGCACTCAGCCCAGCGCCCGCAAGCCTACGACCTAACTCACAACACCAACTCATAATAGTTTTAGTAAAAGATAAAGGAAATTACTGTGGCTGAAATTCAGTATTACGGAACGGGGCGGCGCAAATCGGCAACGGCCCGAGTTTACCTGCGACCCGGCGGCGGCGAAGTCAAAGTCAACCACAAACCTTTCGATCGCTACTTCCCTAACGAAACGTTGCGGATGATCATTCGTCAGCCATTACAACTGACTGAAACCACAAACAAATTCGACCTCGTCATCAATGTTACCGGTGGTGGTCCTGCGGGCCAGGCGGGCGCGATCCGGCACGGCATCACGCGAGCGCTGCTCGAGTTCAATGCCGACCTTCGTCCAACGCTCAAACATGCAGGTCTTGTGACTCGCGATCCGAGGATCAAGGAGCGCAAGAAGTACGGGCAAAAGGGCGCACGCAAGCGGTTCCAGTTTTCGAAGCGATAATTTATCGAATCCATTGCCGTGGCTCGATTGGTTGCTTAACAAGTCATTAGCCGCGGCGAGTACATTAAACCAATTAACGAGAAGGAGACTTTAGTTTGGTTTCGGTTACCATGAAAGAGCTGCTGGAGGCCGGTGTTCACTTCGGCCACCAGGTAAGGCGCTGGAACCCGAAGATGAAGGAATACATCTTCGGCGAGCGCAACGGCATTTACATCATCGATCTGCAAAAGACCCAGCGAATGTTCCGCGAGGCGATCGCATTCGTCACGAATCTCATCGCTGAGGACAAAGGCAAAACAGTTCTCTTCGTCGGCACCAAGCGACAGGCGCAGGACGCCATTCGCGAGGAAGCCGAGAAGTGCGGTCAGTACTACGTCAATCAACGATGGCTCGGCGGTCTGCTTACTAACTTTCAGACGGTCCAGAAGTCGATCAAACGACTCAAAGATCTCGAAAGCATGCAGACTGATGGTCGTTACGAGAAGATGACCAAGAAGGAGCGCATCAAGCTCGATCGCGAGCGCGAGAGTCTGAACAAGAACCTCTCGGGCATCAAGGCAATGAATCGCCTTCCTGATGCAGTCTTCATCATCGACGTGAAGAAGGAAGAGATCGCAGTCGCGGAAGCGAACCGCCTCGGAATTCCCATCGTCGCAGTAGTCGATACAAACTGTTCGCCCGAAGGAATCGATTACGTCATTCCCGGGAACGACGATGCTTTGCGCGCCGTGCGTCTGTTCGCATCGAGAATCGCCGACGCGATCGTCGAGGGTAATCAGATCGCGACCGAGGGCGGCGTTGTTGCGACTGAACCGGCTGAAGGCGAAGGCGAAGCTGGTCCGGATGAAGGCGCTGCGGGTGGAGCGTTGGCGGCCGAACTCGGCTCTGATGACGCCGGCGCCGGTGACACGGAAGTGCGAGCCGCGTCCATAACAGCGGAGGGCGGAGATAACGTGGAAAGTGAAAGCGCGCCCGATGAAAGCACCGAATCTGTCGTGGCGGCGAGCTAAGCGATAATCCTTACTCATCGGTGAGCGCAGCCTTCAAGCGGACGACCCGCAGGGCTGCGTTTTTCATTACATATTTCAAGTATTCGGAGACATTGGTAATCATGGCTGAAATTACAGCAGCAGCAGTGAAGCAGCTTCGGGAGAAAACCGGGGCCGGAATGATGGAGTGCAAGAAAGCGCTTACTGAGGCAGATGGAGACGAAGAGAAAGCCATCAACATCCTGCGCGAGCGTGGCCTCGCGTCTGCGAAAAAGCGCGAAGGCCGCATCGCTTCCGAGGGTATCGTTGGTTCCTACATCCACATGGGTGGAAAAGTCGGCGTCCTGGTCGAGTTGAACTGTGAAACTGACTTCGTCGCGCGTGGTGAAGAGTTTCAGCAGCTCGTGAAAGACATCGCGATGCACATCGCCGCCGCAGAGCCGCGCTACGTTACGCGCGAAGAGATCCCCGCGAACGTGCTCGAGCATGAGCGCGAGATCGCACGGAAGCAGGCGAAGAACGATCCGAAGATGGCAAACAAGCCTGAGCAGGTGATCGAGAAGATCGTTGAAGGACGTCTGAACAAGTTTTACGAAGAGACAGTCCTGGTCGACCAGCCGTTTGTGAAAGCACCGGAGAAGACTGTCGGCGAGCTCGTGACCGAGAAGGTTTCCAAGACTGGAGAGCGTATCGCGGTCCGCAGGTTCACGCGCTACAAGATGGGTGAAGGCCTCGAGCGCCGCAATGAAGACTTCGGCGGTGAAGTCGCTTCGATGTTGGGATAGGTCTTATTGGTCCTATAGGACCTATAACGCATTCAATGACGATTGAGAATTCCAATCTCGCTTACCGCCGCGTGCTTCTGAAGATCTCAGGCGAAGCCCTGATGGGCGAGCAGAACTACGGCATCGACGTCAACGTGGCGCGCAGTGTTGCCGAAGAGATCAAGGCGGTTAACGCGCTCGGCGTGCAGGTGGCGGTTGTTGTCGGTGGCGGCAACATCTTTCGCGGCGTTTCGAAAAGCGCCGGCAACATGGACCGTTCGTCAGCCGACTACATCGGCATGCTCGCCACCGTGATGAACGCAGTCGTTTTGCAGGACGCGCTAGAGAAAGTCGACGTTCAGACACGCGTGCTCTCGGCGATCGATATTCCGCAGTTAGCTGAGTCGTTCATTCGCCGTCGCGCGGTGCGTCATCTCGAAAAGGGACGTGTTGTCATCTTCGCGGCCGGCACCGGCAATCCGTACTTCACGACCGATTCAGCCGCCGCGCTGCGTGCGCTCGAGATCAAGGCCGACATCATCTTGAAGGCCACGAAAGTCGCGGGCGTTTACTCGGCCGATCCGATGATCGATGCCACTGCCGAGCTCTTCAACGAGATCACTTACCGGCAGGTGCTCGAGCGGCAGCTCAAGGTCATGGATGCTTCTGCGATCTCTTTGTGCATGGACAACAACCTGCCTATCATTGTCTTCAACATGCGCGAGCCCGGAAACATCAGACGCGTGGTTACCGGCACGCACGGCGTGGGAACCAAGGTTGGTTAATTCTTTTCAGCGGAGTTAGCGACATGAGTGAAAAGGACGTAATCAAGGAAACGCGGCCACGAATGGAAGCCGCCGTCGAGGACTTGAGAAAGAGGCTGGCGGGTATTCGCACGGGCCGGGCTGTCGTGAGTATTCTGGACGCCGTGGTAGTTGATTATTACGGCACGCCGACGCCCCTCAACCAGCTCGCTTCAGTGCACGCACCTGAGCCGCAAATGCTCACCGTGCAACCGTGGGATCAAAGTCAGATTGGTGCGGTTGAGAAAGCGATTCGTGCTGCCGATCTCGGATTGAATCCGTCAAACGATGGCAAGCTCGTGCGCGTCCCCGTTCCTCCGCTTACTGAAGAGCGTCGCCGGCAACTCGCCAAGCAGGTCCACGACGTCGCTGAAGAGCATCGCACCGCCGTTCGTAACGTCCGTCGCGACTCCAACGATCGTCTGAAGAAGATGTTGAAAGACAAAGCCATCTCCGAAGACGCCGAGCGCGACGCCCTCGGCGAAGTCCAAAAACTCACCGACACCTACATCGGCAAAATCGACGAGCTCGCCAAGAGCAAAGAGCAAGAGCTCATGAGTGTGTAGTTGCCACAACAGGCACAAAACGCACAAAAGAGGAAAGGCTGCGGTAAAACGCACCCGCAGCCTTCACCACCAGTCTTTCCCTGGGAACTCTTCTGCATTGTTCTGATAATCCTGAGTACCGTTGGCGTAATCGCTGCCGTCGTGATTGCCGCGGCGAATGACAAGGACCCCGCAGTATCACTAATCCTAACGATGCTTGCGTTGCTGGGGCTAACGGTCAGCTTAACACCCGTCCTGGCTAACAAGTTTCGCAAACGCCGGAGGTCCACGTTTGGATCTGCCGAAGTCGCGAAGAACGATACGCGTCCTCCAGTGCTCTACCTGCGGTCCTTCAAAGATGATGAAAAGTTAGCACGTGCGACAGCGTTCTACTCGATAGAACAAGAGATGTGTGTGGCCTTGTCCGAGATTGGTCCTGTAATCGCGATGGCAGAACCGGACAAACCAGACCCTCTCGATCCAGGCGCCGCACGCCTGACGATTCCACCAGATGATTGGCAACAAAAAGTCAGTGAAGAGATGTCAAAGGCCGCACTCGTGCTGATGCGTACCGGTGAGTCCGACGGTTTGTGGTGGGAGCTGAGCGAGGCTCCCAAACGAGTGAAGCCGCAACAACTCGTTCTGTTACTGCCAGCGGAGAACCCACAGTCATACGAAAAATTCCGCGACAAGGCGCGCGCGCGGCTTCCTGTTGAGCTTCCGGAATTCGAGCCTACAAAATGGCCGTTCTGCCCCAGAGGCGCCATCGTCTATTTTGAACCGGATTGGACACCACACCTACGGACACTGAAGACTCTATGGTTGAGGCAGACGTTCTGGGATCGATTTTCGGCGGTGCTGAGGATGGAGTTGAGGCCGATCTATGAACAGCTCGGTGTCGAATGGCAGAAGCCGCCCGTGCAGCCGATCCAGATCGTGTATGTGTCGATGCTTTGCCTTTTACTGATACTGTTTTCGTATCTCGCTTTTGCGATGTTGATGAATTTTCGCGAGTTCAGCAATTAGCCAGGATTACAAGTACATCTTATTAATCCTGCGACATCTTGTAAATCCTGTCTAACATTACCTCGGAATCGCAAACGCATCGTCGCCCAGCGTCTGGTTGAGTTTCACTTCCTTGACGCTGTACTCCGCGAAGAAGGGGCCCTGGGGCATCTCGAAGCGCTGCGAGAAGCTGAAGGGGATCAGCACGCCGTCGACTTCCTTGAACTTGTTGTTCGCTGTCCCAAAGGTCAACCCACCGTACGTCATGAAGAACTCCATCACGCGGCCATTCGCCGGGTCGATGTAAAAATCAGTCGCGTAACCTTCCGCATCAGCAATCCGAAAACCACGCAGCTTTTTCTTATTCGCAATCGCCGTGATCTTGTATCCCGGCTGGTCAAACTTAGTCAGCACCGCGAGCCCAAACTTCGAGAGGGGCGGCAGCTCGACACCGGGCATCGAGCTGTAAGACTGCTGCCCGTCGTAGATCTGCTTGAAGACGATGATCGGGCGCGCATCGATCTCCATGCGTAACTTGTCGTTCGCAGTGACGATCGAGAATGCCCCGGGGATTGACTGCGGGCTGTTCGGCGGATAGAGCGACACCGAACCGCGTAACATCATGTTCTGCACCGCGCGAAACTTCTCACCACCCTGCGCGGTAAACGCCGCTTTCGCGAGCTCGAGCGGCGTGCTTTCAGGAGTAATCACAACTGCTGGAGGAGCGGCCGGTGCGGTAGTCGCAGCACCTTTAGCGGCGCCGTGGTCCTGTGCAAAAACCACGACACCAAAACCCACGAGACAAACACACATTGCGAGAAGTTTCAAAATCTTCATTGCCAAACCCCTTTCAATCAGAAGTTCAATCGCACTTGCGCGTAAATGCGTCGATTGCCGGCGCCCGTGCTGCCGCCGCCGCCGCCACCAAAACCTCCAAACGCTCCGCCCAAACCCAACGACTCACCAAAACTCGGTGACGCGAGATTGCCAACCGGTGTGGAGAGATTTACATGATTTAACAGATTTTGGAAGTTGATAGAGACGTTGAGATTATAGCGCTTCTCACTCGCAGCTCCACCGCCAGCGCCTTGCGGTCCGCTTGGTCCAACCGCTGCTACTTTCGCAGGGCCACCGCCACCGCCAGGCGCGACCACCGCGCCGACACTGGCACCGCCAGACGCGACTTTTGCACCACCACCAGGCGCACCCGCAGGACGTGCCCCAGGCGACTGTCCACCAGGCGCAGCAGCATTGCCGCGATTGATGTTGCCAAAAGCAAACGTGCGACTGACGCGAAGGTTAACGACGAACGCTCCCGGCGCCTGCCCGAAGTTGCGCGGAATGATCGTCTCACCCGGCAGCGGCGTCACGTTGAAGTTTCCAAAACGCGTGCACCTGATGTTCTGTGCCGAGCAGTCAGCATTTGGACCAGCAAAGCTCGGTCGCTCGTTAAACTGTCGATCGAGGTTTCGATCCTGTCCGGTGGTGATATTGAAGCCCGGCCCGGTGTTGGCAACGATAAACGGGTTCAGCACTACTTTCCACCACGGCAGATTAACGGTGCCGAAGACGGTAAACCGGTGTCGAATATCAAACGAGCTGCGCCCAAACTCGCCCGAAAGATCATACGAGTTCATCGGAAACAGTGCGCCACCCTGACCATCAGTATCGTTCGTGGTCTTGCTCAGCGAGTAATTGCCATTAAGCTGGAACATCCGGCTCAGCCTGCTGTTGAAGCCAACGAAGAACTGTCGCTGGTTAAACTGCCCGCTTGCCTCATAACGATTGATCTCACCCCTGGTCGGATCAGGTCGAATGCCGTTCGGCGTCAGCTCTGTGATCGTGAACGGGAGGGGCGCGTTGATGTCGCGCGCGCGAATCACGTGGGTGATGCGAATGTTGTAGAACCCGACAAACATCGTGATGTTGCGCGGAAGCTGGCGTTCGACCTGCGTGCCGATGACATACACAGTCGGAGCCTGGATGTTTGGATCGACTTGCCACGTAGTCTGTTGATTCGCCGGGATGCCTGCGACCGACGGAACAGCAGTCGGACTCCACTGGTTCAGTATCGAGTAGATCCCGGCAACGTTCGGCAGATTCTGCTCGATGACGCTCGGCGGCGCGCTGCGATCAAAAGGCTCGACGACGGAAGTCTGAATCACGTTCACGCCGTTGAAGCGGTTCACCTGTAACGTGTTGCCTTCATTAAAGCGGTTGTAGAAAAAGCCGGTGCCGAAACGAATCACCATCTTCGGCGGTCGCGCGCTGTTCGCGGCTCCGGGCGACCACGCCACCGCGAGCCTGGGCGCGAAGTCATACTTGCTGTGCGCGTTCGTTTGCGTCTCGTAGCGCAGACCGTAACTAAACGTCAGGTTCGGTCTGAGGCGCCAGTCGTCCTGGATGAACACGCCGTAATCCGTTTGACTGACGTCGGCAAAAGGATTTCCCGCGTTGAGACGAAACTGCGTTGCGCCACCACCAGCCGCACGCACCTGAGCAGGCGTGAATCCCTGCTCGAGCATCCGTACAGTCAGTTGATAACGCTCGATACTCGTCAGACCAAAACCGGCGGTGAACACCCAACTGCCGCCAAAGTTTCCTTCGTTCGTGTCGTCGATGTTGACGTGACGTATGCGGCCGCCAAACTTGATCGCATGCGGGCCCATCTGCTTCGCAGTGAAGTTGTTCAACTCCCAGCTCTTGCGCTCATTGAACGAATGGCCCACCTGCGAGCCGCCTGAGCCGAATGCACCGCTGACATCCAGGGCTGGAACGTCGTTGTTGCCGGTCTGCTCGAAGCGGTTGAACGAATACTGAAAGCGAGTCTCGTTGATGGTGGTCGGGTTGAGAATCGCGGTCTCAGTTAGCTGAATGTTCTGGTTAGTCGACAGCGAGTTGAAGCCGCGCTCGGGCAACGTGAAGCCGCCGATGCCCTGGTTTTCGGTGCGGGAGCGATTGTAGTTGTAACGAACGATGAGGGTGTTGCTGGCATTGATCGCATAATCGAAGCGCGGGCTGAAGAACAGATTGCGACGCGGCACGAGAAACGACTGGCCAAAGTCCTGCACATTGAGATTGTCGTCGAGTATGGTTGCGCGTACGAGCTCGTTGTCGTCAGTTTCAATGCGTCCGAAGTTGAAGAAGAATGACGCCTTGCGCGCGACGACCGGGCCACTGATGTTCATTTCGTACTGGCGAATCTGAAACGGCGTGCGCTTGCTGGAGTTGGTGGCAAACGGGTTGCGCGAGTTGAGACTCTCGTCGTTGAAATTCATCGACGCGCCGCCACGAAACTTGTCAGTGCCGGGCCGCGTCAGGATGTCGATACGCGCGGAGGGTTGATCGTTCTCCGCTGCAAACGGGTTCTGGTTGATACGAATCTCGCGGATCGCATCTTTCGACGGCAGTGAGCCACCGGTGAAACCGTCGATAAAGATCTGGCCGCCGTTTGGTCCAACTGACGGTCCGGCGAGTGCCTGAAGCGCGGCTGCGAGCTCGTCAGGATCGTCCGGCAGCGCATCGAGATCTTTACCACCGATCACGGTTTGATTGGCATTGTTGGTGGCTTCAGTACTGACGGCAGTCTCAGCAGCGACAGTGACTTTCTCTTCGATCGTTACACGGAGGGTGAGATCGACGGTTTGTCGCGCGCTCGTGACGTCGACTTCTTTGTTTTCGGAAGGAGCGAAGCCGGGTGCGACTACCTGCAGCGTGTACTTGCCGGGAGCGAGTCCGGCAAAGTTGTAGACGCCCTCGCCGTTGGTCGTCGTTTTCTTCTGGACTCCGGTTGCGTCCGTGAGAGTGACGTTAGCGCCGACGATAGCGGCGCCGAGCTCGTCAGTGATCAAGCCGCGGAGCGTGCCACGCGCTTGCTGGGCGGCAGCGACAGCGACAGTCAGTAGGATGAACAGACCAAGACAGCAGATCTTGCTGAGGGGATTTCTGGGAGAATTCATTTGTGCGACCTCAAAAGAACCAGATAAGTAGCCGATGGTGTTGGTTAATTGCGAGATACGACCCAGGCGTAGTTTCATACGCCTGAGCGGTTGGTTAAGTTCAGCGCGTCGTACGCCGAAGGCGTTTGCTAATTTCAGCCCAGGGTTTCAGCGCCAGCGAAAACCCTGGGTACAGGAATAAAGAAGGCTTAATAACCCTCCTAAGGAACAAGACGCTAAGTCCAATTATTTCAACAACGCCGGGATCGCGTCTTGTTCCTTTTACGTCACAACGTCGGCCGCCGACGTCCTTTGCTGAAAGGGTTCGCTGGTTGGCGAACGCTTTCAGCGTTGGGTTGTTTTTGATTAATTACCCAGGGTTCTCGCTTCGCTCCAACCCTGGGCTAAAATTAGCGAACGCCTTCGGCGTAAACCACACTATGGCAAGCCGATGCCGAATGAAATACCGCTGCCACCCAGCCCCGCTGCGGGGTTAGGCGCCTGTCCGGCCTGTGGGCGCGGCGCAAGCATTGCGAGGAGGGTATCGGCTCCAGTAACGAGCGAAATGGCTGTTATCCGGGTCGGATCCACACCTTGCGTACTGGAAACGATGATGGTGTCGCCAACCTTAACATCCGCGATCGAAATAGTTGGCAATCTTTCGAGCATGTCGTTGATATTGAAGCCGCCGCCGGGACGTCCACCCGGACCACCAGGTCCGCCCGGTCCACCAGCCGGACGCTGCTGTCCATTGCCCTGTGCGGCCTGACCCGGGCCTCCACCTGCCGGAGCCGCTCCACCCGCGGGACCGCCAGCGCCACGATTGAAGCCACCCATCATGCCCATCTCAGAAGGAAATCGTCGTAACACTGCATCCTGCTTGATAACGACCGTGAGCGGCGTCTTCTTCTCCAACTCGTTGATCTTGATCTCGCCCTTCGCCGCATCAATCGCCGTAACTACACCGCCGACTGTTCGAAAACTACCAGTCACGATTTTTTGCGGGTTGAAACGAAGCGGATCTTCCGTGCGGTCGCCAAGCGCGCGTAACTGGTCACCGACTTTCAACTCGCTGAAATTACTCGGCTTCGCATCACCAAACTTGATCGAGTCGGGCGCATAACGATGCATCTCAGTCTTATCAGTCACTGGAATAACAACTAACTGATTACCAGCCATCGTCCGGTGCGTGATCGTGATCTCTTTGGTCTCAGGCTTCAGCGCCGTGATCACGCCGAGGATGCCGCGACGGCGCCACTCGGCCCGTTCCGCATCAGCTTTCTTCGCCAGATCGCCCTTGGTCATCACGATAACCATGACCGCAGGCACTGTCTTTTGATCCGCCGAAACGGTCCCACGTGCCATGACGCGGTCGCCTTCAGCGAGATCCGCCACAGTCACGTCAGTGGCATTAGTCAGCGTCTGCTCACCCGGAGCGAGCTTCTTGTAAGTTGTTTTATCGGTGAGCGACACCGTGACCATGGAACCGGCGTCGGTCTTGATGGTTAGCTGTTTGGCGGCGGTATCGATCGTCTTTACCTCGCCAATCGCGTACTTTGCAGTGATATTCGGGTCACCGCCCTGCGGTGCAAAAAGCGTGATGAGTCCTATCGCGGCCGCGAAAAAGAACGTCTTCATTACTCTGTCCTTCCTTTAAGTGAACACCGCCAAGCGCGGATTTATGACTGGTATATACAAAAATCTGATTACTGGCTCCAGCGGGCGCGATAGCGCGCCGTCAAAGCCAATCCGAAGCTGATAATCAGTATAAAGGTTGCCATGAAAGGCCAAACATACGGGAGCGAGGTCAGGAGCACCCAAAAACTTGTCCCTAGTAATAACGCCACAGCCTCGGAATTCTTACCGGCGGGCACGTATTTTCGCTGGAGCCAGCGGCCAGTGGCCGCGTAGAGGATGACGCGGCCAAACAATCCCGCCACGACCAGGAGCAGGAGGGCCAGCAGGCCAAGGACGACGCCAATCGGTTGCGGCAGGATCCAGAGACCCAACGGCACGACGCCAAACAGGACTACCACGCCGATCAAGCCGATTGCCGCCACACGCAGACTAGTCAACTGGAGCCTTGCGACGCCACGACTGATCGTGCCCGGCATCGCGGCCGTAAACCCGAGCGCCACGAGAAACCAGAACAACACGACGAGCAAACGAGTTCCGAAATAAGCCGGGGTCCAGTGAGGACTGAAGATCCCGGTCGGATTCCGCATCATCTCGCGCAGCTCCTCCTGGTAACCCGCGTACATCATCGTCATCGCTTTCGGCTGTCGATTCGCGGGCGTGTCGTCGGTGTGATAACTGCCACCTAGCACGATGACGTCGCCGCCGATCCGCGAGCCCGCTTTTTGAATCACTGAGCCGCCAATCGCCGCGACATCTCCTTCGACAGTGCCTTCGACAATGACGTCGCCGCCAAACGACATCGCACCCTGTTTCACTGTGCCTTTGATTCTGATCGAGTTTCCGACGCCAAAGACAGTGCCTTCGTTGGTGCCTTCGACCACGACCACTTTCTCGTCGCTTGCCCCTTGCGCATTCGCAGCACAAAACAGCAGCAACACCCACACGAGTATCGCCACGATGCGCTGCCAGTCGAGTTTAGTCAGGGAGAATTGGGAAGTGGCTTGTGAGTGCGAAATAACCATTGCCCGCGGCAACCCCCTTTATTCGGTTGCACCCGAGCGATGATATTGGGAAATCAAACGCGAAAGGATGAGAACGCCAAAGGCAAGCAGGACCAGCATGGGCCAAAGCGAGCCGGTCTCGATGATGAACCTTCTGCTTACCACCTTTAATATCACGACGAGGCCGGCAGCAATGTCGTAAACGGCAGTTGCGACAAAAGCAGCCAGGCCGAAGACTGTCTTAACAAATTTCTCCGCGAGCTTGAACACGCCGTTTAGTGCGGTCGCGCCGAGGAGTGCGAAACCACCGAGCGCAAGGATGATGCAGATTGTTAAAGCCTTGCGATGCTCGGAACGCGTGCGCACGCCGCGCATGTCTGTCGTCGCGCGCATCGCGATGATGCGTGAGAAATCTCGTGGGACGGGGATGTCACCGCTGTTGGACATCGCCGCGTCGAGCTCGCAAACGAAAAGACGATGAGCGCGCAACTCGAATCGACAATCTTCACAGCTCTCCAGATGCTCTTCGAAGAGTCGGGTGAGATCTGCATCCAGCTCGCCGTCCACGTAGGAGCCGACGAGATTTTGATCGCAGATCTTCTCGATTGCTGTGGTACTCATTAAATTCCGGTAATTCCCTTTTCTACAAATAGCTCTCGCATCATCTCGCGCGCACGAAACAAACGGTTCTTCACGGTGCCGAGCGGCAGGCCGGTTACTTCGACGATCTCTTCGTAGCTCAGGTCCTGGGAGTGACGGAGGATGATCAGCTCGCGATAGTTGCCGGGGAGGGACCTGACGACCGATTCGATCTCGCCCCGACGTTCTTTGCGCTCGCTTTCCTGCTCGGGGCTCAAACGTTTGCTCTCGACCGGCAGATCAAACTGGTCGTTTTCCGGACCCATGACGAGGGATTGTTCGCGGGTCGCGGTGCGGCGCAGGTGGTCAATGGCCGCGTTGTGCGCGATCTTGTAAATCCAGGTCGAGAACTTGAATTCCGAGCGGTAGCGACGAAGGGAGCTGTAAACCTTTATAAAGATTTCCTGAGTCAGGTCAAGGGCGGATTCGTAATTGCCGACCATGCGGTAGACGTAGGCGGAAATCGGGCGCTGGTAGCGGCGCACGAGCTCTTCGAAACTTCCTTCAACGCCACTGACAGCAGTAGCCACGAGATCGCGGTCGGAAACGGCGGTCAGGTCTCGTGAAAACGCACGGGGAACGGAGGACGCTGCAACGTTCATGATACTGGAGTGTTACGCTCGGGCAGAAAAGATTGTTTCAATTTGAAGCCACAGATTACACAGATGAACACGGATAAAATAATCCGTGTAAATCCGTATAATCCGTGGCTACCAGGACATTGTCGCGAGGCCGGCGGGGGCGGCGATGGAGTCGAAGCTGAACTCGCGGCTGGGTAACTGCAGTCCGAGGTCTTCGGCTTCGAGCGGCCGCAGGTCTCCGCCCATCGCTTCGTTGACAATCTCTCCCGCGCGCTGCTTCTTGATGCCCTCGCCGACGACCATCAAGCGCCCGAGTCCCGGCGCGGCGCCTGTTTCAGGTCCACTGCGGTCACGATAGAACAACAGCAGCCGGTAAAACTCGTCTTCACACTCTTCCTCAGTGCACTCCACCGTGCGCACGATCAGCGGATGCTTGTCGCGAAAGATAACGCCCGTGAATCCCTGGCTCGAGCCACTCAGCAAAAGTGAATCACCGGCGGAGCCATTTCGCACCAGCCACTGCGCTTCGCCAAGATGTCGCGGCAGTATCAACCCTGCGCGCCAGCCCAACGAGTCGAGCACCGCTTCGTACTCAGCAAGCACCGCCCTCTTCACCGCGATCACGAGATAGCGATCACGTCCCTGCGGATCTTTCTGCAAACGCTCCTTCGAAACCGACAGCTCGTCGACCGGCACACCAAAGCCGCGCTCGATCTTCCAGCGCAGCACGTCCTGAAGCTCCCCAGCGGATTGCGACTGGCTCTCGAGTGTCAACACGAGCGTCCGCGCGGTTGCTTCCGGCAAACTCAGCGACCAGCGTTTTTGTCGCAGCAAACCCGCACTCGTCGCCAGCTCATTCAACACGGACGCGAGTTGCGGAGCGTTCTCGATGTTTGTTTCTTCGAAGCTCGGCCGCACGAGCGACTCAGCGATGTTGAAAGTCGCGGCGCGTCGCAGTTTACAGAGCGAGCCCCTGACGCGTTCAAGTTGAACTACGGAAGCGACGCCCTTTTCCAGGCCGATGGCGGTGGCGGGATACCAGGGATCAATGAGTCGTGACAAGAGATTGGGCATTAACGATCAGATTCTGAAACTACGGTAGTGATGCAGTTGAAAATTAGAGAGCTTCGTACCGAGCGCCTCCTTGGAGTGCGGCGGCCTGGCGCCGCTTTGGTATTGATGATGCCTGATCGAGGCCAAAGCGGCGCCAGGCCGCCGCACTCCAAAGAGGCGCGTAATTGAAACTGCATTACTACCAAAACTACCATTCGCTATACGGTGTGCCTTCGCTCGAGGTGTCGGCGGAGACGCTGTGAACGTCAGTCACGCCCTGCGCGCCTTCGAGGGAGTTGGGATCTTCACCAGTCGTGAGGGCCCAGTCTTTTTGCCCGGTGAATGGATCGGTCGGAACTTCGCGCATGTAACCTTCGCTCACCAGCTCATCAAGCGACTGTGGCAAGCGACCTTTGTCAGCCGCAAACTGATCAATCAGCATACGCATCTTGCGCAAGTCGTCCTTCAGCACCGTCTCGCGCGTGTGCATGATCGTCTTTTGATACTGCGGCAACGTAATCGAAGCGAGAATGATGATGATCGAGATCACGATCATCAACTCGAGCAACGTAAAACCTGCCGTGCGAATTGCCTTACCAGTCACTGTACTTCTCTCCATTCAATGCTGTTTCTCTCGACTTGGACCGCACGTCCCAAACGTTCTCACCGCCCCACGATCCCGCATCATGCGGATCGTACGACGAGCGCAATTCCCAATCGGATTTTCCCGTCATCGGATCAACCGGCAAACCGCGCAAGTAAACCTTTTGTTTAGTAGACAACTGGCCGCCCACGTCGGTTGCATTCACGCCTAGCTGCCCACGACCGCCGCCCATCGAGCCTCTCGGCAACACGTTGACGCCGTTGACGAGCGTCTCGAGATCCGGCGGATAGTGATCCGGATTATCGACGCCGAAGATCGTGCAATCGCTGATCACGACTTTGCTGCGCGGATCGATAAACGAGCTCTGCTGTTGCTGCACCTGTTGTTGCGACGTCAGGGCGACTCCGGTGCAAACCATGCCAATCGTGTCGCGATGAAACTCATCAATCGCGGTACGAATCTGGCGCAGGGTATCACGCAGTTGCTGCTCCTTCTGTCGCTTCACGGCGACTTTGACGAGCGGCAACACACCCATCGTCAAAATCGTCAGCACAGTGATCGTGATCACCAGCTCAATTAGTGAGAAGCCTCTTTGTTGTTTCATATGCTTCACACGCTATCAGGCAGCAAAAAGGCACAAGCAGCACGGTACATCTTTTGCGCTTCTTGTGCCTGTCTGCGAATCTACTGCTTAACTATCGCCGTCCCCTGCGTGAGCTGCGGCGTCACACTACGCGAGTCGGTCGCCAAAAAGTGCAACGTATCCGGCTCAAAAACAAGAGTAGCATCGCCCGCGCCGATGGCCTCCACGTCAATAAAGAGGAGCGGTCCGGAGCCTTTGAACGACGCCTTGCCATAACGACTCGAGACCGTTATCACACATTTGCCCGAAGCATCGATCACGGGTGTTACGAGTGGCGCAGCTTCTCCCGTCGCCGGAAGGATGCTGCCCGCGGTGATGGCATTCACCTTCACCACTTTCGGATCGAATCTCAACGCGACGAGGGCAAGACTCAGCGGCACGTCGGTGTTCAACTGAATCGCATATCGTCGCTTCTCACCGATCTTCATCACCTCGCCTCCGGGTACGAAGCCGAGCTGGACCATGCGTGCTCCGGCTGGCTGTGTATCGAGTGACGTTTCAGTTGCTTTCGGCAATGAAGTGAGAACGGCGTTCTGCGTGCCCGCGGTCCCGGTGTTCACGGCCGCGACATTCGCCGCTGCCTGCTCGCTAATCAGAGACTTCGGAGCGGGAACAAACGTCGGCAGATCTTCTACCGTTGCCGGTTTGACGTTTTCAGAAGTTGCCGACTTCGCTGTTGTTTCAGCAGTCGTTGTCGTCGCTGGTTTGTTCACTGGCTGGAACGAATATGTTCCGGCCGGTGGCGGCAGGTTTGCGGGCGTGTTGCTCTGCATTACAGCAGTCTCGCCCGGCTTCACGAGCGGCGCGTCCGGAAGTTGCAGCGCAACGTCCTTCGGCAGCGAGCGTGCCGCGGCGATGTGATCTTCACGATCCGCTTCACGGATCATTTCCGCGAGCGAACCGGTGGTCGGCGACTGCAACGTGCCGCTCGGTCGCATCTCTTCGTCACGCGGAGTCACGGCTGGAGCACGCAGCACACGCGGCGTCACTGAGATCACGATATCGATCGTGCGATTGTCCTTAGTGGGTGAAGTAAAGAACCGTCCAAGGATCGGCAAGCCACCGAGGAACGGCAGGCCCGAACGACCGTTAGTCTGAACGTCCTGAGAGACGCTCGCCAGCATCATGGTGCGATTGTTCTGCACGCGCGCAGTACCGGTGATCGTGCGTTCAGTAAACGTGGGCGTTAAGCCGTTGGCGCCCAGAACATCCTTCGACTCGATGTTCATCTTCACTTGCACGTCGTAGTTCGGAAACACCTGCGGCGTGAACTTCAGGGTCAAACCAGTCGGCTCATAGTTGATGACGGGAAATCCACCGCTCGGGAAAAGATTATTGCTGCCGGTGCCCGAGTTCGGACTACCGGTTGACACACCAAACGGGTAAGCCTGCGCGGTCTGCACCGGAACACGTTGACCGATGCGCGCCGTTGACTCTTCACCGTTGAAAGCATGCACCTGAGTCGAAGCGATCAGCTTCGTATTGTTCTTGCTTTGAAACGCAGTCAGAATTGACGGTGGTATCACGAGCGCGGCTGCGAGTGCCGTTGGATTTGTGAGACCGAGATTTACGCCTCGACCCTGATCCCGATTGACTACAGCGTTATCCGTCAACAGCGCGAAGCCGGGCGAACCGCCGATGTTGAAGTTTCCACTACCGATTTGGTTACCAAGCTGGAACAGATCGCTCTTCGAGATTTCATAGATGCTGACGTCCATCACGACTTCAGCGCGATCCTTGTCGATGCTCTGAAGCAGGTCGCCGATGAGTCGCACGTTCTCTGCCGTGTCACGCACAGTCAAACTGTTCGTTGCTTCATCAGGCACGACGATCGTCTGCGGACGACCAACTGACGGCGGAATCGCCTGCTGTACGAGCGTGCGCGCGTCAGCGGGTTTCATGTTCGAAAGGTAGAACGTGCGCAGCACGAGTTGTTGATACTGCGGGCGACGCGCCTGGTCCGCCACGAGAATCGTTCTGCGGCTGAGCTTCTGGAAGAAGAGTCCTTCCTGTAGAAACAGGTAATCGAGCGCCTGTGCGGTCGTGACGTCCTTGAGGCTAATGTCGACCTGACGTGATTGCGCGAACGACTGTCGATCGAAAATGACGTTGAGATTTAACTGTTCCGCAAGATTACGAATCAACTGCTTGAGATCGCCCTTCACATCGACGACGCGTAGCTGTTGTTCGCGCGGGGTGAAATCCTGTGTCTGCCCGTTGGCAGGGGTGAACGTGCCCCCTTCCGACGAAGTCTCCTTCGGCGTCCCGTTCGGATTGGCGCGCCCTTCCTTCACCGCCTGCAAGCGCAACATGCGCTCCATCTCCGACACAGCCAGCTCGTTCACTGGGTCATAACCATAGGCCTGGCGGAAAGCGTTGTAGGCGCCAACAAAGTCACCTCTTTCAGACAGCGACCTCCCTTGCTGCATGTAAGTCTGAGAGGCGTTGAAACTCGCGCGGCGAAAATGGAGCTGATACTCCATGTTCGACGGGTCGGCCGCGACGGCGAGCGTAAATTCCTGAGCAGCCTTGTCCCACTGCTGCTGCTTCTCGTAATCCATGCCGCGTTTGAAGTTTTTATCGCCCTTTTTACCAAACGCCGTGATGGGCAACGCCAGCAGGCTAATGGCGAGCAGCAAAGAGATTAGGGTGCGAGTTCGTGTGTTGTTCTTCATGACTCTACTCGGTTCGGGAGGTGGAAAGTTTAGCGGCCTAATAATGCCGCCGCGACGCCTAAGATGCAAGATCAGAACCGCCGATTTCCTTACACGCAGCGACTATTTTTCGGTTCCGATCAATATGTCCTATAGATCAAATAGGACCTATTCCCTGATTCCTTGTCGGGGCAGGTCTGCTAGATTGCGCTGAGCTCTTCGACAAACGTGACGCGGTTGATTTCGTGCAAGGTCGAAACCCCGGTAAAAACCTTCTGTAAGGCTGATTCCCTCAAGCTCTTCAACCCCTCGGCCTCGGCTGCGCGCCGGACTTCGGAACCCGGCCGCCGCTCGACAATCATCTCGCGGATATTATCTGACAAATCCAGCAATTCGTGAATCGCGGTGCGACCGCGATAGCCCGTGTGATTACAGGCATCACAACCGACATTCATGTAAAAAGACTTGTGCCGAAACTCATCGGGCTTAAGACCCGAATCAAACAGCTCCGTCTCGTTCGGGTGATACTGCCGTTTGCAGTAAGCACAAAGCATACGAATCAGTCGCTGCGCGAGGACGCAGTTGAGCGACGAGACAAAGTTGTATGGCTCGACACCCATGTTCAGGAAACGCCCGATCACGTCAATCACGTTATTTGCGTGGACTGTGGTAAATACGAGGTGACCCGTCAATGCGGATTGAATCGCGATCTGCGCAGTTTCCGTGTCGCGAATCTCACCGACCATGATCTTGTCAGGATCGTGACGCAGGATTGAACGCAGGCCACGATCGAATGTGAGTCCCTTCTTCTCATTGACCGGAATCTGCGTGATGCCGTGCAACTGGTATTCGACCGGATCCTCGATCGTGACGATCTTATCTTCTTCGTTTCTGATCTCGTTCAGCGCCGCGTAGAGAGTGGTGGTCTTTCCTGATCCGGTTGGACCAGTGACCAGGACCATGCCGTACGGCTCTGCGATGTAACGGCGAAACTTTCTTAAGTCATCTTCCGAGAAGCCAACCACGTTCAGATTCAGGTTGCGAAACTCTTCGTTGATCTGTTCCTTATCGAGAATACGAATGACCGCGTCTTCGCCGTGAATCGTCGGCATGATCGAAACGCGGAAGTCGACGTTGCGGCCTTTGTAACGAACACGGAAACGTCCGTCCTGCGGCACGCGACGCTCGGCGATGTCGAGCTCTGACATGACCTTGATACGCGAGATCAACGTCTGGTGATAAGCAAGGTCGATCGGATCGACTTTCGCGTAGAGCGCGCCGTCGATTCGATACTTCACCTGCACTTCGGTGTCGCGAGTCTCAATGTGAATATCGGAAGCGCGCGACTCCATCGCGTTGTAGATGATGGTGTCGACGAGCTTGATGATCGGCGACATCTCGGCGTCAGTCGCGAGACGATCGAGGTCGAGTACTTCTTCGCCGTGCTCTGTTTCTTTAACGAGTGAGATACGAAAGCCTGAAGCTGCTTCCTGCAGCACGCGCTGGGTCGTGTCGCCTTTGCGCAAAACGACTTCAACCGCGCCCGCAGTCGCCACGTGAGGCACAACGCGAGTTCGGAGCGTGCTCGAGAGCTCGTCCAGACGCTCGAGATCCGTCGGATCCGCCATCGCGATGTGCAGGCCTTTTTGATCGCGCTTGAGTGGCACGAACTGGTGCCGCACCATTAAGTCAACCGGCACTTCCGCAAACAACTCATAGTCAATTGGCGACTCGCGATCGTGTGGCAGCAGATCGACAAACGGCAGGCGATAACGGCGCGCGAGCTCTCGCGCCGCCTTCATCTCGGGCGGCACATGCTCTTCGCCGTTATTTCCGTTCTCACCGGCCGCCGGCACAGGCCGCACCACCGGATCTTCGTTTCCTGACCTTTGCTCCATAAACTTCGTTCAACTAATGACGCGGGCCCGTCACGCCTGCGCCACTCGAGATTGACTGGATAATCGGGAGGTAAATCGCGAGCAGGATCGTCACGACGACGCCACCCATCACGACAAGAATCGCAGGCTCAAGCGTGGTCGTCAACTGTTCCAGTCGCACTTCCGACTCGGCGTCGTAGAACACCGCAACTTCGTCGAGCATCTCGCGCAAGCTGCCGGATCGTTCTCCAATGCCGATCATGTCAATCGCGAGCGGCGGCATCCAGCCCGCCGTCTCCAAACTCTCCGTAAATGAACGTCCCTCGCGAATCATCGGCAGAATCGACGAGCTGCGACGCCGCAACTCGAGGTTTGTGATCGATTCCGATGCGATTTCCCACGATTCGACGAGGGTGATGCCCCCGGCAAGCAAGGTCGCGAGCGAGCGTGTTGCCTGGGCTACGGACATTTGCACTGCGAGGCTTCCCGCGAGTGGAACCTTTAGAATCAATTTACTGATTTGGAGTTTGCCATTCGGAGTGCGTGACCAGACAAATAAAAAGATAGCGCCGCCGATGATGAGCGGACCAAACCAGAGGACGTTTGTCGACATCCAGCGCGAGATGCCGACGACGATCTGAGTAACCGTCGGTAATTCATTACCAAAGCCGGTAAACAACTCCGACATGCGCGGCACGACGTAGATCGTCAGAAACGTGACCATACACGCCGAAGCGAACAGCAGAAATAGCGGATACGCGAGCGCGCCACGGATCTTTCTTCGGAGCGCGACGTTGCGTCGCATGTAGGTGACGTAACGATTCAGGACTTCGTCGAGCGCGCCGGAACGCTCGCCAGCGAGAATCGAAGCCGTGTAGATCCGCGGAAAGATACCGCCCTGCGAGGCAAACGCCTGCGACAACGCCGCGCCGCCGCGGATCTGCTCTTCAACGTCGCCGAGCACGGTTCGGAGTCTTGTTGACGCCGCGCGCTTGCGCAGCATCGAGATCGCCTGAAGGATCGGAATGCCGGCGCGAGAGAGTGCGGCGAGTTGTTGATTAAAGAGGAGGAAGTCGTTGGCTTTGACTTTCGGATGCGCGCCGCGGCCGCCGAGGCGAGTCAGGGCGCTGACGCCGGAGGTGCGTGGCGGCGAGACGTTGAAGACACGAAAGCCTTCACGCTCGAGTCGCGCCCGCGCTTCGTGGATGCCCGAGGCTTCGATCGTGCGCGTCACAACCTCGCCAGCAGGGGTTCCCAATCGACAAATAAACTCAGCCATGGCTCGCGATTCTATCTCACGCGCCTCGTAACCAGAAGTTCTAATAAGGCCGCGGATTTTCGCGGATGAACGCAGATCCGCGTTTATCCGCGTAAATCCGCGGCCCACTTTGTTTCGAATTCACGCGTTTCTATTTTGGAGGACCTAAAGTGACTGCACCCGCAATCGGAAAAGAACACGAACAACAAAACACACCACCCGCTCAAGTCCAAATGCTGCAAATCATCAGCGGCTTCTGGATCTCTCGAGCGGTTTACGTCATTGGCAAACTTGGCATTCCCGACCTGCTGACATCAGGCCCGAAGACCGCCGAGGAATTGGCCTCGGCGACCAAAACCCACGCGCCGTCGCTCTTTCGAATCCTGCGAGCGCTCGTGAGCGTCGGCGTTCTCAGCTCCGCTGAAGGCGGACGCTTCGCGCAAACACAGCTATCCGAAACGCTCGTCACAGACGCGCCCGGCACGCTGCGCTGGTTCGCGGTTTCAGAGCTCGGCCAGGAACACTATCCGGCCTGGGGTAACCTGATGCACAGCGTCAAAACCGGCGAAATCGCTTTCGACAACTTCTTCGGCGTCGATATCTGGAAATACTTCCAGCAGAACCCTGAAGATGCGGCTGTCTTCAACAACTCGATGAGCAACGTGACGGCTGCAGCAAACGAGGCGATCACGTCGCTCTACGATTTCTCGCAGTTCGGCACGATCGTCGATGTTGGCGGCGGACATGGCGGGCTGATCACTTCGATTCTGAAGCAGAACCCGGAACTGAAAGGCGTCTTGTTTGACGCAGCGGAAGTGATCGAAGGCGCGCGTCCGAAGATCGAAGCCGCGGGCCTCGCCGATCGGCTCGAGACTGTCTCAGGCGACTTCTTCAAGTCAGTGCCTGAAGGCGGCGATGCGTACATCATGAAGTGGATCATTCATGACTGGGACGACGAAAAATCGAACACGATCCTGAGAAACATTCGCAAGCGCATGCAGCCGAACGGCAAGCTCATTCTCGTCGACAGCGTCGTGCCCGAGAGCGATGAGCCACACTTCTCGAAGTTCATCGATCTGAACATGCTGGTGATGACGGGCGGTAAGGAGCGGACCGAGAAAGAATTCGCGCAGCTCCTCGCAGCCGCGGGCTTCAAGCTCATCCGCGTGATCCCCACCGACCTTCCGACGAGCATCATCGAAGCCGAACCCGTCTGAAGAATTTGATCCCGAGGAAGCAATTGTAGGGGTGGCCCTCCGTGGCCACCCGTGCGTGGAATCTCAACCCACGGGTGGCCACAGAGGGCCACCCTACAGTTGTTTCCCCTTCGCCTCCATTAATCTTGCGCCAGAGGATACGCCTGTCCTAGAATGGCCATGCCAACACAGCAATCAAACTGAAACGCGCGCGGCCGTCTCCCCGTGAACCTTTCAAGCTCCGGTATTGAGATTTGGGCATCACTCGTTCCCCGACGAGCATCTGTGTTGACAGTTCCCTTTCGAGCCCTGACCGGTACTTAAGAAATTTGAATCACCGAACTGTAGCCCGGGGGTGACATGTATACTCGTTACGCCACCAAGATAACGGCGGCTTCAATCTCGCTTCTCGCTGTCACGGTTTTCTTTGCCCTCGCAGTGCAAAGCCAGAACCAGGAGCCTGCGCCAGACAAACCTCAGGAAAAGCAACCTGCCGCCACGCAAAGTCCGTCCCCGGCACCCAAACAGCAGGACAAGAAGCTCGGCACTGAGCTCGACGATCGCTCGCTCATCACCAACACTGACCTGATCACACTGACAGTAACTGTGACTGACACCTACGGCCGCTACGTGTCAGGCCTGAGCAAAGGCGCATTCGCCGTCTTCGATAACAAACAACAACAAGAGATCACATACTTCAGCGATGACGACTCCCCGGTATCCGTCGGAGTTATCTTCGACGTTTCCGGATCGATGAGCGGCGACAAAGTCCGCCGCGCGCGCGATGCTCTGAGCAAGTTCATCCAGACGAGTCACGACTCCGACGAGTATTTCCTGATCGCATTCAACTCTCGCGCACAACTGCTGCTCGACAGAACACGCGACGGCGATTCAATCCTGAATAAGCTGACGTTCGTCGAGACCAAGAGCCAGACCGCACTCTACGACGCCTGTTATCTCGGCGTTGAAAAAGTGCAACGTGGCCAGCATCCGAAACGCGCTCTCCTACTGATCAGCGACGGCCAGGACAACGATTCGCGTTACACTTTCAACGAGCTGCGCAAGCTCCTGAAAGAATCGGATGTGACGCTCTACGCGATCGGAATTCTGAGTGGCAGCGACGCGGGCAGCTCCCTGGGCATGGAAGGTCAGGGTATTCTCGACGAGCTCTCCGGAGTTTCCGGAGGCAAGGCCTTCTTCCCGCGTTCCGCGGCGGAAATGGACGACATTTTTGAGCAGATTGCCCTGGAGCTACGGCACCAGTACTCTATCGGGTATAAGCCGGAAGCATTTGCAAACGACGGCAAGTGGCATAAAGTTAAGGTGAAAGTCACGCCGCCACGCGGTTTGCCGCGGCTGTTTGTCCGCTCCAAGGAAGGCTACTACGCAACGGCTGGCGCGCGCTGAGTGCAACCGGGTTCCGGCAACTTTTCATCACCTCCCCGGCATCTTTTGGACGTGTGCGTCTAGTGGCGGCTGCATTTACGGCGACGCTGTTGCCCCAGCCTTGCGCAGTTGAGGAGTTTTAGGAATTGTTGAGTGAGCAGAATCTGAGGCGGACTGGGATAATTGCGGTCTGCGCTTTAATACTCTCGGCACTGGTTTTTGGCCCGCGTGTCTCCGCGAGTGGCGATCAGGATCGCCCGCGCAGCACCCAGGCAAGACCTGCGGCCACGCCCACGCCGACACCCGTTCCGGCCCGGCCCGCACCCACTGCAACACCAACTCCGGCACCACAAACTCAGCGGCCGACTGCACCCACACTGGGCGAGCCACCGCCACCACCGCGTCTCAAACCAACACCGACTCCGACGCCGCCCCCCGTGATCGAGGAAGGCGACATTCTGAGAATCACCGCGGAGCTGGTCCAACTTCACGTGCGCGTGATCGATCGGAACAATCGCCCGATCAACAACGTGCCTGAAAGTGAATTCCACATCTTCGAAGACGGTGTGCCGCAAAAGATCGAGTCGTTTACGCGTGAAGAAGTGCCAATCAGTTACGGCCTCGCGGTCGATACTTCCGGCTCGCTGCGTTCACAGCTACAAAGCGTGGTCGACGCCGGCAAGACGATCATCAACAGCAACAAGCCGGGCGATGAGACTTTTCTCGTACGCTTCATCAGCAGCGACAAGATCGAGACGATCCAGGATTTTACGGACAACAAAGAGTTGCTGAATGATGGTCTCGACAGTTTTTATATCGAGGGTGGGCAGACCGCGATCATCGATGCCATCTATCTTTCCGCGGAGCACGTTTCCGAATACCGGAAAGGTGACGAAGGCGATCGCCGGCGCCGCGCGCTGATCGTGATCACTGACGGTGAAGACCGGAACAGTTTTTACAAACAGGAGCAACTCTTCGCGAAGCTGCGCGAAGAAGACGTTCAGATCTTCGTGATCGGTTTCATCAATGAGCTCGAGAAAGACGCGGCTCTGATTCGCAAGAGCCCGAAGGAGAAAGCAGTCAACCTGATCAACAAGCTCGCGAGTGAGACGGGTGGACGTGCGTTCTTTCCGGAGTCAGTCGCCGAGCTGCCGCAAATCGCGAATGAGATCATTCGGGATCTACGCACTCAGTATGTGATTGCTTACAACCCGACCAACAAGGCGCAGGATGGCTCGTATCGCGCAATCAAAGTTACAGTGGACCAGCCTTCCGGCTCCGACAAGCGCATTGCCTTGACGCGCACGGGCCGTCTCGCACGCAAGGAAGGTTCATCGACGGTTCGTCCACCCACCGTGCGGATGCCGTCAACCACACCTAGGAAGCCTTAGCCCCACCGTTTGAATTCTTCTGCTTTGTGTTTTTTGGTGACGGCTTTTTGTACTTGTATCCGTGTCGCGACGCGGCTTCTTCGATAGAGTGCGTCGTCGTGAGCTGATCATCTTCTCGTGCCAGCTCAATTAGTCTCTTGTAATACGTCCGCAGCGCATTGATCTCCGGCTCACTCAAATCCTCGACATCGATCAAGCGATTGCTCGCACCTTCCATGGCCGCGACGATCTCGTTTAATTTCAGATGAATGGCAAGCGCGTCTTTGTTCTGCGCGCGCTGGATTAAAAATACCATCAGGAAAGTGACGATCGTCGTGCCCGTATTGATCACGAGCTGCCAGGTGTCGGAAAAATGAAAGAGTGGTCCAGTGATGCCCCAGGCAAGAATTATGAATAAGGCAAGCACAAAAGCGACCGATGTTCCGGTAGCTCTCGTCGCCTGGTAAGAAAACCTCTCGAGAAATTCACTGACTTTGTTTCTTTTTCGCGGCATCGATAATTCTCCACAGAATTTAGGGGAGATGAAACGGAGGGGAAAGGATTAGGGGATTTAATGCTTCGCTTTGACGGAGCCACTGATCTTCTTGCGTGTGGTTTCGCCAGTATGGAGGACGGGTAAACCAAGATCTACGTCTGAATGTGGCTGAGGGATCACATGCGTTGCCACAACTTCGCCGACTCGCTTTCCGGCAGCGGCACCGGCGTCGACAGCAGCCCGAACGGCGGCGACATCACCACGCACGATCGCCGTCACGAGACCCGCGTCGATCTTTTCCCAACCGACGAGGCGCACATTCGCGGCTTTGACCATCGCGTCGGCGGCTTCAATCATCGCCACCAGGCCACGGCATTCGACCATTCCGAGTGCTTCAGGCATCAGCTCAAACTCCCTCCAGGTTCGCCCAGTATAATATAGGTCGTATAGGACCTATAGGTCCTATTTCAGATCAATTTCGCAGCGAGTGGATCGGCGCGGGTATCCGGCCGCCCCGGCGAATAAATCCGGCGGACGAAAAAGCGCTGACCGGCATGATCGGCGCGCTGCCGAGCAAGCCGCCAAACTCAACCATCTCGCCCACGTCACCTCCCGGCACCGGAATGATTCGCACCGCCGTCGTCTTGTTGTTCATGACGCCGACAGCCATCTCGTCAGCGATGATTGCGGCGATCGTCTCGGCCGTAGTCGATCCAGGCACGGCAACCATATCGATTCCAACCGAGCAGACGCTGGTCCATGCTTCGAGCTTCGCGAGTGACAAGGCTCCGACCTGCGCCGCTTCGATCATGCCCGCGTCTTCTGAAACGGGAATGAACGCGCCGCTCATGCCGCCCACTGATCCACTTGCCATCGCGCCGCCTTTCTTCACCGCGTCAGTCAACAACGCAAGCGCCGCGGTCGTGCCGTGCGTGCCCGCGCGTTCGAAACCCATCGCCTCGATGATGTTTGCGACTGAGTCACCAATAACCGGGGTCGGCGCGAGTGAGAGATCGATGATGCCGAATGGAATTCCGAGTCGACGTGCAGCTTCACGTCCGACCAATTCGCCCGCGCGCGCGAGTTTGAACGAGAGTTTCTTGATCAGCTCCGCAAGCTCCTGTAACGGAAGATCTCGACCGGCCTGCCGCACCGCACTATGGACGACGCCCGGACCGGAGACACCGACATTGATCACCGTCTCTGCTTCACTCACGCCATGAAAAGCGCCGGCCATGAACGGATTGTCTTCGACCGCATTCGCAAAGCAGACAAACTTCGCGCACGCGAGTCCATCCTGATCGCGTGTTCGCTCGGCCGCGTCTTTTAGTATTCGGCCGACCTGGCCCACGACGTCCATGTTGATGCCGGCGCGCGTCGTTGCGGCGTTGACTGAAGAACACAAACGCCTGGTGGCTGAAAGTGCTTCGGGGATCGAATCGAGGAAGCGGATCTCTGAAGGTGTCGTGCCTTTTTGCACGAGCGCGGAGTAGCCGCCGATGAAATCGACACCGACAGTGCCCGCCGCATCATCGATGGCTCGCGCGACCTGTACGAGATCGCCTTGCAGTCCTTCAGTGATGAGGGAAACGGGCGTGATGGAGATGCGTTTGTTCGCAACTCGGATTCCGAACTGCTCGCCGATCTCATCGACAGTCGGCACGAGACGCGCGGCAATCGAACGAATCTTCTCCCCCGCTTTTTGTGCGACACCGGCCATCGAGTCGCTCTTGCAGTCGAGCAGGCTCAGGCCGAGCGTGACTGTGCGCACGTCGAGATGCTCCATCTCGGTCATCGCGACTGTTTGCAGTATCTCGGCTTGAGTGTATTCCATCTATCCGATGACTTTGCTCAGGATCAGAAGGACGAGGAACAGGATGAAGAATGCCGCCGCCACGAGCAGGAAGCGCAGGCTCGGATCGTAAGCAGCTTGATCGATAACGACGCTCGAGACGTGCCGCAACTTTTCTACCTTACCTTTTACACCGTCGTGATGGCGAACTGGTGGTTGAGGTGGCACTGGTGCGGGAGCTACGGTGGTCACGGGCGTCTGCGAAATCGGGTTGCCACACTGCGGGCAGAACATCGCATGCTCCCGCACTGACACGCCGCAGGCTGTACATCGACGAGCTATCTCTATCTCTGGTTCCGACATAAAAACCTTTGACAGGATTTTTCAGGATTTACAGATCGATCCTGTTCATCTTGGGAAAATCTTGTAAATCCTGTCTAAAACTTAGATCCGGTGCATGGCGTTAAAGAGGTCCTCGCGTTGCGCGTAGATCCGCACGCCGAGCTTCTGCCCTTCATCCCGCAATCTATCTTTCAACTCCGCCGTGCTCTCACGCGCGCGCGTCGTGTCGGCAATAATCACCATCGCGAACTTGCCCTGCACCACCGTCTGGTTGATATCGATGATACTGCAACGCGCCTCCGCGAGAATCTGCGACACGCCCGCGACAATCCCCGGATGGTCCAACCCAAACACCGAAATGATCATGCGCGACGACGATCCATCTGTCGAATCTACACGCGTCTCACCAACCTGCTTGTAAATATCAGTAACCAACTGCTCGACAGTAGTATCGTCAACCGTACTTCCCAAACGATCGTAAACCGCTCGAGTTATTCGGTAAATCAGATCTTCATTGGCCATTGGAAGGGATGATGGATTCAGACAGGGTTTCGTTGATGTCGACACGATCGACGATGCCGACGACCGCGGCTTCGATCGACATGTCCTGGTTACCGATCGCCGAGCGCGCGGCTTTGCCGAACGCGCACATCACCATTTCGCCTGTGCCCGCGCCGAGCCGGTCGGCCACCACGACGATATTGCGCGTCGGCTCCTTGTCGAGATCGTAAGGATGGACAATGAGAAATCTCACGCCCTCGAGATCGGGCGTCTTCTTTGTCGACCAGACTGTGCCTACAACCTTTGCTAGAAACATTTTCAGATTTTCGCGAAGACCTCCGCGGGCTCGCCAATGTCACGCGCCGCCGGCGTAATAATCGTGCGCGCGGTTATGTAAATCTTCTCGCCCTTCTGAATCGCACGCCGCACATCGTCTTCACTCACAAACTCAACTGCCTTCGCGCCGTTGTTCGACGGCGGCGCGGGCTTGTTTTCGCGTGGTGGCGTGGGCGGCGGCGGTGGCGCGGGTGCCGTGTACATGCTCCCTGCTTCAACGTCGATAGCTGGCGATGGTAACGGCGAAGCCGACGGTTCGATACGTTTGCCCGCGAGGAAACGATCCACGATCGCCGCAATCTCCTGTCGATCGATCTTACCGCCCGCAACCACTGGCTCTTTCACTGACGCTGCCACTGGCTGTGCTGAAACTACTGGTCGGGCGCTCTTCACCGGTCGCGTCTCAAACGCCACGCGCTTGATGTCCATCAAATGAAGCGGCGAAACATTATCAGACGTCACATTGCCGCCCCACGATCCGCATCCCAACGTCATCGACGGCGGCAACGCAGTCGAGAACCCGATCGCGCCATGCGTGGTCGGCGTGTTCACCGTGATACGCGACGCCGGCATCTCAGCGCCAAACTTCACCGCCGCTTCACGCGAGCGTGTGTGAATACCCGCGGTGTGGCCCATGCCGCCATAATGTAAAACTTCCTGCGCACGCTTCGCGCACGCCTGCAAACCGTCAACTACATAAAATGCGAGGATCGGCGACAGCTTCTCCATCGAGAGGGGATGATCGCGCCCGACACCCGCCACGTCTGCAATTAAACAACGCGTGCCCGGCGGCACACTCAACCCCGCCATCTTCGCGATCACTTCAACCGACTTCCCGACGATCGCCGGATTCAGCGATCGCTGCTGTGTCGCTACGACTTTCCCGAGCTGATCCGCTTCAGCCGCAGAAAGAAAATGCGCGCCCTGGAGTTTGAACTGCTCGCGCACTGCCTGCTCGACAGGCGCGTCACAAATCACCGCCTGCTCCGAAGCGCAGATCGTTCCATTGTCAAAACATTTGCCCGTCAAAATGTCCTGCACAGCTTTCGGAATGTCGGCACTGCGCTCAACACACACCGGCACGTTGCCTGGTCCAACTCCAAACGCCGGCTTGCCTGAAGAGTACGCCGCACGCACAAGCCCGATGCCCCCAGTCGCGAGAATGACGGCGGTTTGCTTGTGCTTCATCAACGTCTCAGTGCCTTCGATCGTCGCCGACGTCATGCAGCCGATCGCGTCCGCAGGCAGACCTTCCTTCACACCTGCATCGCGCATAACGCGCGCTGTCTCATTGATACACTTCGCAGCCGAGGGATGTGGCGACAATACCACCGTGTTACGCGATTTGATCGCGATCAAGATCTTGAAAATTGCTGTCGAGGTTGGATTGGTGGAAGGAATAATGCCGGCCACGACACCACGCGGGCTGGCAATCTCTACAACGTCTTTCGACTCGGAAACGACTCCCTTCGTCCGCAGTCCGCGAAAGTAATTCCAAACATCTTCTGCCGCAAAACGATTCTTCTCACGTTTGTCATCGGGAATGCCAAATCCGGTTTCCTCGACGGCCATCGCACCGAGTCGCGCTGCTTCACCCAACGCCGCGCGCGCCATCGCCTCACAGATTCGATCGATCTTCGCCTGGTCAAACTCGGCGACTTGCGCGTGCGCTCGATACGCAGCCTCGACGAGGTCGCGCGCCTGTTGCACTGAAACTAGATCCTTATCGACGGACATGGCTAACTCCACGTTTTATCCACAGATTTCATAGATGTTTTCTGTGTAAGCTGCGTAATCTGTGGATGAACTATCTAGCTCGCTCTTTGTTGGCGTCACGCGTTCCCGCGCCCAGCGAGCGTCCCTGATCTCCCTGGCCCAACTGCCCGCGCGCGCCGCCTTGCAGCGCCTGCTCATCCGGACTCAGACCCGTGCGCCCGTTGACCGGCAGCACGCGCTCGACTTCCGCATGCGGTCTCGGAATCACGTGCACGCTGATTAACTCGCCGACTCGTCGCGCCGCAGCCGCGCCTGCGTCAGTCGCCGCTTTGACCGCGCCAACATCGCCGCGCACAAAGATGGTCACGTAGCCGGCGCCGATGTACTCCTTCCCGAGCAGTTGTACATTCGCTGCTTTGACCATGGCATCGGCGGCCTCAACTGCACCCACGAATCCTTTGGTCTCAACCATTCCGAGTGCTTCCAGGGGCATCTCTTTGTCCTCACTTTTATCTATTGTAGATATTAAAAGCGACTTGATCGGGTCACTGTTGCCGCCAACGTACCACCGTGGACGACAAGAAGCAAGAGACGCAGATCTTTTAAGTACAAAAGTTTGACACCGTTTATCAGAGCAAGCTATAGTGCAGAAAAAGTGGGAGTTGTACGCATTCATACAAGCGGCGCGCTGTGATAGACCTGGGTAACATCCCCCGACCAACCAACACCAGGAATCGAGCGAGTGGAGATGGCAGCGAGTATAGGCGAACAATTGCGACTCGCACGCGAGGAGCGCGGCATCGGCCTGCGCGAGATCTGCGAGCAGACGCGCATCTCTGTCCATTATCTCGAAGCCATCGAAGCGAACGATTACAAGCGCCTGCCCGGGGGTGTGTTCAATCGCAGTTTTATAAAGGCTTACGCCAAGTGTGTGGGGTACGACGAGCGCGAGGCGATCGAGGGCTACACGAAGTACCTGCGTGAGCACGGCGAGTCGACCGACGACGTCAGCACGCACCCGCATCAATCCAAAGTCTACACAGACACACCCGCGACCCGTTCGCCCGTGTTGACCGTCGTCCTCGCGATTTTGATTCTGGCGATCCTGACGGCCGCGGCCCTCGCCGCGCTGCACTGGTTCCAAAAACGCGCCGCGGTGACTCTGCCGAGTGACCAATCCTCAATCGCGCTCAACCAAACGGAGTCACCTATGTATAATGACGCCACATGATTACATCTGATATTTACGAAGGTTTGACCTTCGACGACGTACTCTTAATTCCGGATCGTTCCGACGTTCTACCCTCCCAAACCGATACTGCGACCCAGTTCACGCGAAACATTCGTCTACAGATTCCACTCTGCTCGGCGGCGATGGATACGGTGACCGAAGCCGCGCTCGCGATCGCGCTCGCACAACAGGGTGGCATAGGAGTCATTCACAAGAACCTGAGCATCGAGCGACAGGCCGAAGAGGTCGATAAAGTAAAACGATCTGAGTCAGGGATGATCGTCGATCCGGTGACGATCCGTCCTGATCGTCCGGTGCGTGAAGCGTTGCAGGTGATGGAGCGTTTTCATATCAGCGGCGTGCCGGTCGTCGATGAAGATGGACATCTCGTCGGCATCATCACGAATCGCGATCTGCGTTTTGAGACGAGGTTCGAGATTCCCGTTTCGGAAGTGATGACGAAGCAACCGCTCGTCACTGTTCCGGTGGGGACGACGCTCGACCAGGCCAAGACGGTCCTGCAAAAACATCGCATCGAGAAGCTGCTCGTCGTTGATGATGACAAACATATAAAAGGACTGATCACCGTTAAGGACATTCAGAAAGCGATCAAGTATCCGTCAGCGGCGAAAGATAATCTCGGACGTTTGCGCGTTGCGGCGGCGATTGGCGCGACTGGAGATTATCGCGAGCGTGCGGATGAGCTCGTCAAGGCACGTGTTGACTGTCTCGTGATCGACACTGCCCACGGACATTCGTCGCGTGTGATTGATGCAGTTAAAGAGATCAAGAAGCGTCATCCGGAAACGGATTTAATCGCTGGCAACATCGGCACGACTGCCGGCGCACAGGAATTAATCGATTCGGGCGTCGATGCGATCAAAGTCGGCATTGGTCCGGGATCGATTTGTACGACGCGCGTCGTGACTGGTGCGGGTGTGCCGCAGATCACAGCGATCTCGAGTTGTGTGAAAGCTGCGCGTGGTACGAATGTTCCCGTGATCTCTGATGGCGGCGTGAAGTTCTCGGGAGATGTGGCGAAGGCGATCGCCGCGGGCGCGGACGTGGTGATGATCGGATCGTTGTTTGCCGGAACGGAAGAAGCACCCGGCGAAGTGATCTTGTTTCAGGGTCGCTCGTTCAAGTCGTATCGAGGCATGGGCTCGATTGGCGCGATGCGCGAGGGCTCGCGCGATCGTTACGCGCAGGACACGATCGAGACTGATTCGAAACTCGTCCCCGAAGGAATCGAAGGTCGCGTGCCGTACAAAGGAACGCTCGCCGAGATGGTCACGCAACTCGTCGGCGGCCTCCGATCCGGAATGGGCTACACCGGCTGCCGCACGATCCCTGAATTCCAGGAGCGGACGCGCTTCCTCCGCATCACCTCGGCCGGGCTGAAGGAATCCCACGTACACGACGTGATCATCACGAAGGAAGCGCCCAATTATCGTTTGGAATAATCCGCCTTTATCCGCGTTCATCCGCGGTTAAAAAACGTATCTGCTGGACAAACCTTTAACATTCCCGAGTTGTGTTTCCGTACTACTTTGTGGCTAATTTATCTGACAACTGTCTGTTTTTTCGCAGCAACGCACGAACATCGTGTCGCGTGTGGGGGGCAAACGCGCACGGCACCTCGATTGCCGTTGCTGATACGTGATCAATGTCTCCTCGTAAGGCAACACTGATTTCGAATCCGAAGACAGGCCGCTACGCTTCGCGCCGGCGACCTGTCGACGAGCTTGCGTCACAACTCGAATCGCTCGGCGTCAAAGTCGATCTGCGTTTGACGCAAGGCCCCGGCGATGCCACACAGATCGCCGCACGCGCCGCGCGTAACGGCAGTTCTGACATAATCGTCGCCGGTGGTGACGGCACGATCAACGAAGCAATTCAGGGCGTCGCGGGCACGAAAGCGCGTCTCGCGATCATTCCGCGCGGCACTGCAAATGTTCTCGCACGCGAGCTCGGTTTGCCGCTCGACGACGAACAAGCGCTCAAGATCGCAGCGCAAGGCAAAACGCGCGAGATCTACCTCGGCCTTGCGATCGACGAGACTACACAGGAGAGTCGTCATTTTGTGTTGATGGCCGGCATCGGACTCGACGCGTCAGTCGTGAGGCGTGTGCAGCCGTCGCTGAAAAAACGAATCGGCAAAGGCGCGTTCTGGATCTCGGGATTGAGTCATCTCGCGACGTGGAACCCGCGGCCATTCACACTCGAAATCAACGGACACAAATACACGTCGACGTTTGCGGCGATCGGTAAAGGCGGAAAGTACGGTGGCGACCTCGCGATAACGCCGGGCGCGCATCTGGATCAACCCGAGTTCGAGATCTGCATCATCAAGACGACGAGCCGCTTGCGCTACCTGCGTCTGCTTTCGCACGCGATGCGCAACGGCCTGCCTCGCAACACGACGGAAGTGCAATTCGTCAACGCTGTGAGCGTGAGAGCCCACGGCGACGCCCAGGTGCAGATCGACGGCGAACTAATCGGCCACCTGCCAATGCGCTTCGAGATCGCCCCACAATCATTGAATGTGATCGTTCCTTAAATCCGCGTCATCGGTGGTTTATTTACCACTCAGCCACGCAGCCCGCAACGCCTTCTGCTCCGCCGTCGCATCAGCCTTCTCCTCGATCCTGTAGTCAAACCGCTCCGGCTGTCCCAACACGATGTTCGTCTTGATCGTTCGTCGATCACGCTTGACCGTCACCGGAATCGAATCGCCCCGCTTGTAACGCGCGAGCGTGCGCCGCCAGTCTCGCGTCATTTCTTTCCCCGCCAGCGACACGACCACATCGCCCTTTTGCAACGCCGCATCTTCAGCCGGCGAGTTGTTTTCAACATTCTGGATTGTCGCTTCGCGCGGATTTTCAAACTGGATCCACATACCCGCATTGTACGGCTCTTCCGACTGCGTCTTGACGAGACGCAAGCCGACATACGCAAACGCCTCATCGTAAGGCAACACCTGCACGTCGCGGATGTATCGCTTGAAGAAGTCACTCAGATCGAAACCAGCGCGACGTGAAGCAACTCGCTCGAGATCCTCCGTCTGGTAACCACGACCGCGCAGGTAATAACTGCTATTCGGACTCTTCAGGTAGAACTCTTCATACATGTCGCGCATGATGTCGTCGAGCGACGTCTTCCCTTTCGTTCGCCCGCGCACGAGCAGGTCCAGCACCATGCCGATGAGCTCGCCTTTCGGGTAGTAGCTGATCGAAGTGTTTTCGAGATTGACCACCTGCGCGTGTGGCGCGTCGTCAAGAAACGGCGCCGACAGCGACGACTCTTCCGCACTCATCAAACGACTGCCGGGCGCACTCTCGATGTTGTCGATCGTGTTCGCCTCCTGCTTTAGAAACGCCAGATCGTCCCAGAGACCTGCGCGTCGCAACATCAGATGACCGTAGTAGTTTGTGAAACCCTCGGCGACCCAGAGGCCACGCGTAGCTAAAGGACGCGTGAAATCCCATGGTCCAAGCTCCTGCGGGCGCAGTCGCTTGACGTTCCACACGTGAAAGAACTCGTGCGCGACGGTGCCGAGCGCGCGTTCGTAAACACCAGGTTCACCGAGCGCGCCGGGCTGGATGATCTGCGTGGAAGTCAGATGCTCCATGCCGTCACCCGAACGATCGTCGGCAGCGAAGTGCATCAGGAATGTGTACTCTTCAAACTCCGGCGGTCCCCACATCGCGACTTCCGCACGCACGATTTTCTCGATGTCTTTGACGAACGCCGCGCGGCGGCCGCCTTCCGGACCGAACGAGTGAACCATGACGTGATACTTCTTACCCTCGACTACGAAATCATCCTGGGTCCAATCGGGAGCGATCTCGGTCGGCGTGTCGACCATGATGTCCCAGTTTGGAAACTGCCATTCAGTTTGGCCGGGCCGATCGGTGCGGCCATTCACGATGCGCCAGCCGTTGGGTGGCTTGATCGTGAGCTTCACCGGATCGGGTTTATGGTCCACGACGTACATGAAGATCGAAGGGCCGTTGTAGTTGGCGTGACGCGTGTCGAGCTGTGAGAAGGTGCCGGAGAGATCGTTGCCGAAGACTTTGTAGGAAACGTTGATAGTGGTTTTGCCTTCTGGCGTTATGCTCCAGGTATCGATGTTGAGGCGCGTCACGGGCGCGTTGGCGCGAAACTCCTGCACGTTTTTCGCGAAATCGAAGACCGCGTAACGGCCCGGCGACCACTTCGGCATCTGAAACTGTAGCGGCTTGTCTTTCAACTGTTCGGGCAGTTCAACTATGATTTGCACTTCGAACAGATGCGACATGGGTCGCGACATCGAGAGTTGATAAGTGATGGATTTCAGCGGCGGCGTTTGGGCACTAACGAGGCCGCTGCATAACATGATGAGCGCGAGTACGATGACTGATCGGCGTGAATCAATATACATGCGCCGATTATACGAACAAATCCGTGTAATCCGTGGTCAAAAATGCCGGTAACTGAACGTCTCTATTATTCCGATTCTCATTTGATCGAGTTTGAAGCTCGTGTGGTTGACGTGACGGATCGCGTGAGTGGATGGACCGCGCTTGTGCTCGATCGCACTGCGTTTTATCCGACCGGCGGTGGTCAGCCGAGTGACACGGGGACGCTCAACGGTGTGCGCGTGGTCGAGTGTATCGACGATGGTGACAAGGGTGTGCTGCACGTGGTCCAGGGTGCGGCGCCGTCGCGTAACGATGTGGTGCGCGGGCGAGTTGACTGGTCGCGCAGGTTGGACCACATGCAACAGCACACGGGCCAGCACATTCTCTCGCAGGCGCTCGTCACGCTCTTCAACGCGCCGACTCGCAGCTTTCGCGTGCTTGATGCGTCGTGTGAGATCGATGTCGAGTTGAACAATCCAACGACGGAGGTGATTGAGCGCGCGGTCGAGCTCGCGAACAATGTCATCTGGGAGGATCGGGCGATCACAATTCGTAACGTGACGTCTGGTGAAGCAGCAGAGCTGCCTTTGCGGAAGGAGCCTGCGCGGGATGGCGACCTGCGTTTGATCGAGATCGAAGGGTTTGACCTGACGCCGTGTGGCGGCACGCACGCGTATCGCACTGGGGAAGTTGGAATGATTGCGGTGCGGTCCTGGTTACGTGCGAAGGGACTGACGCGGATCGAGTTTGTAGCAGGCATGCGCGCGCTCGCGGATTATCGCAAGGCGAACAAGAGTGCACGCGAAGTGGCAGCGTTGTTCAGTACTGGCAGGGACGACGCACCGCAGTATGCGGCGCAGATGGTCGAAGAGCAGAAGGAATTGAATCGTCGCATTCGCGCGCTTGAGGAGATCGTGGCGGAAGTTGAAGCAGAAAAGTTATTAGCCCGTGCTTCTAACGGCGTCGTTACTCAAATCTTCGACAACCGCGATGCCGAGTCTTTAAAGAAACTCGCCTTCGCTCTAAGCTCTCATCCTGGCACGATTGCACTGCTCGCATCCCGCGACCACGACACCGCACGCCTCGTCTTCGCCCGCTCCGTCGACGCCGTCGGCGACATGAACGCCCTGATGCGCGAAGCCTGCGCGATGCTCGACGGTCGCGGCGGCGGCAGACCCGACATGGCTCAAGGCGGCGGCAAGCACGTGGAGAAGCTCGAGGACGCCCTCACCCACGCCTTGACACTACTGAACCGCGCTTCCTAATATGTCCCTCCGCGTGGGGCAGTAGCTCAGTTTGGCAGAGCGCCGCGTTCGCAATGCGGAGGTCAGGGGTTCGACCCCCCTCTGCTCCACCAATAGAATCAAGTACTTACGGCAGGGCGTGCGCCCTGCCTTTTTCATTTGTCACCGATTCGTCACTTGGTCCAATCGGTTTCACCAGATTTTCAACTGCTCGGCGCTTCGACTCATCGGTCGCGTGCGTATAGCGCAGAGCCATTCGAACATCTGACCACCCGAAGATTTCCGCCAACGCGAACGCATCGGCGCCGCCGTCTGCCATGCGAGTAGCGGCGGTGTGACGAAGGTCGTGAAAGCGGAAATCTCTGATTCCTGCTTCCCTCTTTGCCTTATCGAAACGAAACTTCACGTCGATAAGGCGACCTTCGGTCCTCGGACTCGGAAAGACGTACTCGCTTGTGCGCGGCAGTCTTTCCAACATTGTGCGAACCGTCTGATTGATGGGAACAAATCGATCTTTACCGTTCTTTGAAACACGAACGTGGAGCAAGCCTCGCGACAAGTCCACGTCGAACCAGGTGAGATCGAAGATCTCGCCTTGTCTCATTCCCGTGTTGATCGCCATCGTTACGATTCGCTGTACCCATTCCTGACTTTCGAGTTTCTCGAACAACTTGGCTTCTTCCTCGAAGGTCAAATAACGGGTCCTTCGAGTGTCCGTGCGAAACTTTCGCACTCGCCGGCACGGATTGCTGTCGATCAACTCTGCATCAAACGCTAACGAGAAGATCTTCGACAACACGCAAAGCTCGCGATTGACCGTTGCCGGATTGCGCTTGCGCTTGTACATCGTCTCGCCTTCGAGTCTTTTCTGCTTGAACTTCTCGATCATCGGTGGATTGATTTCTGAAAGATTCGTCCGTCCGAAGGTTTCGAAAAGCATGTTGCAGACTAGAACGTCGTCTGGGTACGTCCGCTTGTGTAATTCTGAGTAAGGCAGGAAATGATCTTTGACGAATTTGTCAAAGCGAACTTCCGGCCTCTTCTCAACCTTGTACTTATTTTCAAAGAGCTTGTTCTGGATTACGCTCTCGGCTTTGATAGCTTGCGCTCGCGTGCGTGCCTTCTTTAGTACTCGCTGCACTCGCCGGCCGTCGATCGTGATGTCACAGAACCAACTTCCCCTACGCTTGTAAACTGACATCGTGCTCCTTTCCGGTTGCAGCCATCACAGGAGCGGCAGGCATTCTACCACGCGCACAGCTCCGCTGATCTACTCACTTAGATCTGTCTGGTGGTCGTTAACGCGCCGGTTCGTTCCAGGCTATAACTGCATCAAGTCTAAAGCGCAGGAGACTACCCTTTCGTTCGAAGGGAATGCGGTTGTCACTCACCCAAGCGTAGATAGTTCGCGGCTTTACTTTTAGCAGCTCGGCGACTTCCTTCAGCGTTAGGTAAATCGGCCTTTCCTTGGCTTGCACCAAATTCGTCGTTGGGTTTCCCAAGAGAACGTTAGATTGCTTTGCTGAACTCATAACGTTTCAGCTCAATGTCAAACTATGTGCCACGCTGCGGCAGTGCTCTCGAGGTATAAGAAGGATCGGAAATAGGCAGGGTTTAATGGCCGAAAGCAGCGCTTGATCCATTGTGTTTTAACTTGCTTAGATCACGGTTGTTGTAATTAACAACGCAAGGACTGTATGTAAAAACTAACGTCTATTTGTGAGGCTTTAATATGAGGGGCAAGATTAAGGTAAAAAAGCCCGGGCAGTCAATCAACTCTTACCTACCACTTGACAGACCTCAGATGTCTAATATACTCACGCAAACTGTTCTCAACGCCAAAAGGTCTCTACTTACCAGAGAAGACTAATACGGCAGCATCGCTTCTGAGAGCGACTAGTCTCAGATATGATTTTATGGCTGACAAGCGAGCCATCTTGATCGGGGTGGATGCTTATGGCTTCCGGCCATTGACGTCGGCAGTGAACGACGCTGTAGCCATGCGCGAAGCGCTTGTGGGCCGAAGCACGCCTCCGCAGCAACCCATTCTGGACGACACGGAGATCACACTGCTTGCGACGCCACAAGTAGGTGTTTCTGTTAATTCGCGAACTGCGCCCGCTACACGTGATGAGATACTAAGCGCTCTAAGGCCACACTATGACACGACTGATCCCGCCGCATTCCTCCTGGTGTACTTCGCAGGTCATGGTTTGACTGCAAGCCCGGATGGGCGTGTGCGAGAGACGCTCATTCTTCCGTCGGACGTGACAGGACCCGAGGACGGTCGCAACATGATCTCGATCAATCAGTTGCTGAATCTTTTCGCCGAGCGCGGACCTCTCCAACAATTGTGGATCATCGATGCATGTCGCGATATGCCATATCAGCGGCGGCCGCGTGGCTACGACATCGAGTGGCAAGAACAACCAGCGCAGGGGCCACGAGCTCAAGTTTCGATATTTGCAGTGGCGCAGGGTGGAGAAGCGCTATCGGAGAGTGGTGGGCAAGGACGATTCACAACACACTTGCTCGCTGGATTAGCCGGAAAAGGATCAGCAGCAGACTACCTTCCCGGGCGGGGTTACTGTGTAACAGCGCAATCGTTGCACGAATATGCCAGACGTCGAGTCAACGAAGCTTTGGAGGGATACGACGATTGGACGCGAACCATCCAGATGCCTCAAATCTCTCAATCCAACTCGACGGTTGATCCTTTACGTGATCTTCCACGCCCATTGCCGCGGAAATTCGCAGTGACGGTCCGACCGCCAGAGGCCGAGCCAGCGGTAGATCTGGCGCTTGAAGTCCAGTTCGGTCTTCCGGTCGGCGGCTGGCCACCGGAAGCGCTTCCGCGCATCTATGAATTGCGGGCGACGCTGAAACCGGGGATGGACCAGTTGTGGGGAGAACCAGCGCCGGGATTAGTTGCGGTGGATCTGCGGGAGGAGGACGGCGCGACTGTTAGTGTACCACCTCGCATCTCGCAACCCCCATTTCCAGCAAGTCAGCCACAACCCGCACAACCGACAACAGGCGAGCGTGGCATCGCGCGCGCTGTGACAGTCACGCAACAGGCCGGATTCGTTCATCGGTTCATGGATCAAAGGGCGACTCTAACTGTTGTTGCGACCGATGCGGGTGCGCGCGTACGGCTTCAACGTGCTGAGTCACCCTGGGACGAATTGGAAGAGCAGCCGAACACCCCAATTAGCCTCGAATCTGGCGTTTGGAACGTCATGGTCGTTCTGGGCGACCAGACAATCAGCGCCACGCGTGTTGTGCTCTCCGCGGGCGAAAAGCGCACGACCCGCGCGGTAGCCCAGATAACACCCGCAACTGCGGCTCTACTGCCGCCAATCCAAGGTGCTGTCGCCACTCCTGAAACGGTGATGCCCTCCGAAACAATCGGGCCGATGCAGGGCGCTATTCTGCCGACTCTTCTTCCACTATTCGCTTTGAAGCTATACGACACTGGCAACATCATCCTGCATCAGTTTGAAGATCGGCATATCCCCACCGTATCAACAGATGAGATTCCGTCGGGCGAGATGCCGCTTGCGGTTGCAATCTGCATCGAGGGAACACGTCGGCCAGATGGCCCAACACGAGTGGAGGGTGCTGAGTTGAAATGGATTGGAGCCGACTCACGCATATCGCTGTTCGCCGGCTGGAAGCGCGAGTCGCGCGATACGATCACGATCGATATTGGTTCGCGACGCGTGAGTGTTGCTGCACCGGGAATTCATGGAGGTGTCACTGTGGTAGCCGGCACGTCGTGGCCGGATGGGCGTCTTGACTTCTCGGTTGCCAATTTTCGTCTGCCGGTTGGAACTTTGTGGGCTCCCAACCCTTCCCCCTATGTGACGGTTGGAGAAATCTCACGTGCATTGGCCTTGGCAGCACCACTGTTCCGTGCGGGTGCAGATCTTTGGTTCGCGCGCGACTGGGAATTAAACGACCTCGCTGATGCCAAGTGGCTCGATCCTGTACTTGGTGTGCTGGCATTCCACATCCACGACCATCGCCTCGCAAGCAAAGTATCGCAAATATCTTTTCCATTAGTGGAGGATTCGAGGTCCGTGCGCGAAATTATCCGTCGCAATCTGGGCAACTACTTCAGAGATTTGCCGGACAGTCGCATCGTAGCTGCACTCAACCTTGACCCCGAACTGCGCCGCGCTGCCTTAATGGAGTTGTTAGAAGATCCGGATTTAGGCCAGCCGGTCGTCACGGCCTCATTGGCCCATATCGCTCAGGCTGCTACAGAAGCGGGACTTGACGATCACTGGGCCGTGGATCGCTTCGCCCGCATCAATCCCGGTCAAGTTTTCAATGTCGTCCGTACTCGATAGGAGGATTCCAAGATGCCAAGCCTGCTTGATCTGCTCGACAAGATCTGGAGCACGCCAAACCGGCAGATGGCATGGGGCCGGATTCCAGCTAACCATCTCATTGGCACCAAGGCTCCGACTGCGTTCACCTCTAACAACGACTACGTAGTGGTGAAGCTCGCGTCGATGTTTTTAAAGGACAGCCGGGTACTGTGGCTGAAGCTTTCGCCATTGGTACACGCTACAGTAACGCTGTCAGGGCGAACCGCTCCGCATACTGAGACCGCAGTTATAGGTCCGACAACATTCGGTGACCTTGCGGCCGCCCCAACCGACAGGTCCGTAATCTTAAATCAGCGACTCGCTGGCCCTGCGGTTTGGCGAGGCGGCGATCTCAATGTTGCCGCTGGTCTATTCGCAGTCCCAAAAGATGAAGCAGCCACCACTCTTCTCAATACCGTCGGTCAACTCGCCGGGTTGGCCATGCCGGGCGTGAGCCAGGGAGTACAAATTGCCCAGGTTGTGAAAACTGGAGTTGAAGGGCTAATTGGCCTTGGCGGTACAAAACCGGTGCTCGGTGTGAAAGATTCATTGGGGGATCCGAGCACGGCGCCCACAGGCACCGAAGCAGCACCTGCCGTTCTGGCCGGAATTGCGGCGGCCGCGTCGCAGGTAAACTTCCAGACGCTTTGGGTTCGTGAAGGTCGCCTTTATGAAGGTAACTCTGCAAATGCACTGAACATTTATGAGGGGCACGATCATTTGCTCGTGACCATTGAACGGGGTGCTGCTCGGCAGGATTGGCGTGGTTTGCCCTCCCTGACACCTCACGAAGCAGCATTCGATACAATTCTACGGACTGACAACCTCCCGAGGAACGACGCTGAGGCGAGGCTGAATACTGTTTTTACTTCGTTCGACGGCGATCTCACAAACGAGGAGAATCTAACTGACTCCGACAAGGACAGGATTCGAGGTGAGGTTATCGCTGAACTAAAGGCGCGCTTGGATCGCAAGTACGCTGGTCCATTCGGCCGCCCAGCCGTTGAGACGCGCTCCGTTGGAGGTATTCATCACGTGGTTGATCCGGAAGGATTCAACTTTCTTGACGTGGGTGATGCTGGTCTTGAGGGCTCTAAGCCGGTACCGGCAGGTCAGCTACCCTTCTGAGCACCGTGAAGATCGAGCGACAAATGTAATCTGCACTCGAGAATGGCCGTAAGCGACGCAGTCGGTAACGATGTATATTTTGATGGAACATCTTGAAAGGTCAACGCAGATGAACAGCGGGGCATTCGATTTTGAGTGTGTCGCAGAAAAGTTTGCATATATCAGCCGCAGTGTCACATCCACCACACAATGTTGGGGTCCATGCTGCAGTCAAGATCGTCTGGCCGTCCAATCGTTCCTTGATTGCACTTGTAAGCTGGACAAATAATTCGTCTGGCAGCGCTTTCTGATAATTCCGACATAAAAAATCGAAGTCAATATTAACGAGCAGCCTATCAGCACCTACCGACATAAGATTCGGTAGCTCGGCGATGAGCTGATCAGGTGTGAACATTTGGACGCGCGAATCGCGCAATAGTTTTGAAGGATATTGATCCTGATCCTGATACGAGGCGAAAAACGCTTTCCTCATGTTGGGCCGCAAATGAAGAAGTGCCGCAATGTAATTCGTCCAGTCAATTAGTAAATGACCGGAAGGAATTCGAAGACTCAACATCCTCTCTAAGAGAAGCTTCTCGTCGGTAAGATTCTTCCACTCATCGAGTTCTTTTAGTTGGTCCTCAACAATGTCAGTGGCGTCCCAGTGGTAGTCAATATGAAATAACGTATATTCGTCAGACTCTTTCGTTTCTAATAGCCAAGAAACTAAGGCGCCCTGATGTTCATCCATGATATAGATCGATTGTGCTTGATCCTTCCAAATAAAATGAAGCTTTCCGACACTGTGATCTTCACAAGCACCCGATCTATAAATAAACATTGTAATGCCCCCCGAAACTCACGTGACCCTCTAACCTTACCAACCATTCATCTCAAACGCTTCTGAGATAATAGGCACAAGTTCCCGTTTGTTTGCTTTCGACGATAGTTTACAGCCAATCACTAGCTACAGAAGTATCCAAATCCAGATGATCCGTGTGTCCAGTATCTGGTATCCTTAAAAGAAATTGTTTGAAATTTCATACGTCATGAACTCGCCCGTCCAATGTAATGACGGGGCATGATCATCGCCGCTGAGTATGGACGATTATTATTCTCGGCGAACCAGTACGACAGCTATTTACCATCCGCAACAACGGATAGCCAACCCATCGGGACTTCCTTCTCCCAAGGAGGTCGCGGGTGATGGGCCACGCACGTCGGCGACCGCAACGGCTCGCCGAGAAATTACTAAAAATTCGGAACACGCTTGGTCTTTCTCAGACTGAACTCCACAAAAGTTTAGGAGTTGAGGAAGACATTCCTTACACCAGGATCTCAGATTATGAACTAGGCAAGAATGAGCCTACGCTCAACATTCTTTTGGAATACGCACGCGTCGCCGGCGTGCATCTTGAGACAATCGTTCATGATGGTTTGGATCTCCCCACAAAGCTTCCAGGCACTGTTAAGTACGAGCCCAGAAATCAATCTCGTTCGAAGCGACGCAAAGCGACTTGAGTAAACTCCCGTTACTCGACCGCAATCACGCTCGCAGGTGCCACGAACAAGCTCCCCACTGTTTTTGAAAACCAAGGTCTGAACCAGTCGGCAGCAACTGGCTGAAGTCACAGATCTGTACGTTCATATCCCTTAGACCATGGATAACGTGCTAGTTCCATATCTTACTGCTGACAATGAGCGAGAACGTGAACAGCATCTCGACGAACTCCTTACGCGTCATGCTGCTCCGTTGATTCGGCAAGTGCTTCGGCGCAAGTTTGGAGTTTACGTTAGCGGGCAAGGTATCAACAAAAATAGTCAAGACGCCGAGGATTTGTACCAAGAAGCAATGACACGGGTTGTCCAGGTACTCAATCAACTTCAAGCCTCATCAACTCCTACAGACATAGAAAACTTTAAGGCTTACGTGGGACGTGTCACTTCAAACATTTGTATCGACTTCCTTCGTAACAAATCACCGGCACGCAAACGGTTGAATACCAGCGTCCGAGATCTCATTCGAAGACATGAGGACTTGGTCTCGTGGCTGTACAACGATGAGATACTCTGCGGCTTAGCATCATGGCAAAACACCGGAAAGACTACCTTCTCAGACCAGGAATTCCGCGACATCGAAATAAAACTGGAGGCGTTTAAGTCAGCACGCTTTTCCGATGAAGACGTGCAACTCGCACCGTTGTCACAAATCGTCGTCGAACTGTTTGACTGGATTGGAGGACCGGTTGAAGTTGATCTGTTGGTCCGTATGGTTGGCTACCTATTGAAGATAAAAGACGATCGGATCGAGTCGCTGAGCGAGCAGTCCACAGTAAGGGGGGCCGCGTCTTTATCAGTTATTGCTCAGTCGGGTGAATCTTATGTGGAAACAAAAGAACTGCTGGCATGGCTATGGCGTGCGGTCATCCACTTGCCGGCGGAGCAACGTGACGCTTTCGCGTTCCGTTTTGAAGATCCGGCCGGACAAGGCTTCTTTGAAGTCTTGGTGGCTGCCGGAATTGTGAACTGGGACGAACTCGCTCACGGAATGGGACGGTCGGTTGAAGAAGTCGCGCGACTCAGTATGCGCATGCCTATGGAGGCTGCCACTGCGGCGGATGAGCTCGGAGTTTTACCAGCAAAAGTATGGAAGTGGCGTTTCCGAGCTATCCAAAGGCTGAAAATTGAATTGAAGATCCGAAAATAAATTTCCGCATGCCCGGAATTTCCGCCTATTCCTTCCGTCTTAGATAGTGTGAGGAGTGAAAGACCGATTTCGAAGTGACCCACCACTTGTCAAAATCGCAGGTTGAGCGCTTCAGCGTGAGTGCGTTAACAGAAGATGAGGCTGCCGCAGCTGCGGTTCACATGGCAGATTGCCAGGATTGCCATCAGCGCTATGTCGCCGAACTAAACCATCAAAGAGGCTCCATACCGTTTAGCTTCACCCTCGATCCAGAGTTCTGGTTCCGCGATGACCATGTTGATTTCGATCTGCTCGTCGGTTTAGCTGACGAAACGTTAGATCAAGACACTCAAGAAATAATCGGTATTCATTTGAAGACTTGTGAAACGTGCCGGGAAGATGTCCGCAGCTTCCTTGCTTTCCGAAAAACCAGTGCCGGCGAAATGAACGTTTCCTATGTTCGACCGGATTCCGAATCCACCCAGAATCTGGCACCCGCCACACCTTGGTGGCGAGGTTTGGCAAGACCGTCGTATGCCATAGCTGCGGTCGTTCTCCTGGCCTTCGCAGTGTTGATCGGAGTGATAGCTCTCAACAAAAGGTCTGGTCCTCTTGAAGCGAGCAATAAGGACCAAGCAAACACGGGCGCCGAACGAAATCCTGATGTGTCTCCATCACGATCTCCAGACACGGTTTCCCCTCCTTCAAGCGTGGACGATTCTGCGCAAGTTGCCAAACTCAATGATGGCGGCGGTGAAGTGACGATCGATAAGAGCGGCCGTGTCACAGGTCTCGATAACATTTCTGAAATCAGTCGGCAATACATAGCGCGAGCTGCATTATCAGAGCAGATTCAGCCGGCTGAAGTGTTAAGACGTCTTGCAGGTCAACAAAGCGGCTTGCGCGGCGATGGCAACAACGGAAAGCAATTTAAACTTTTGTATCCATCGCGAAGAGTCGTAACAGAGGACAGACCCACGTTCAAATGGGAGAGTCTATCCGGGGTTACAAGTTACCGAGTCTACGTACTCGACGCGAATGCTGATCAAGTCGCACAAAGTGAAGAATTGCCGCCTACTCAGACACAGTGGAAACCACCGACTCCTCTACGTCGTGGTGAAATCTTTTCCTGGGTTGTGACCGCGCTGGTCGACGGAAAGGAAATAGTGTCGCCATCGGCCTCAGCTCCTGAAGTAAAGTTTGCGATTCTTTCAGGCAACGACTTGAACGAGTTGTATCAGTTAAAGAAGAGCGATTCTCATTTTGCGCTTGGTGTCTTTTATGCAAGGGTCGGTCTTATGACCGAAGCTGAACGTGAGTTCCAAAGACTGATCCAACTTAATCCTCAATCCGACCTGCCTCGCAAACTGCTCCAGAGCGTCCGGAGTTTACGCAAACCAAACTAATCTTCTGGGTCTTCAAACGGTAGCTCGCCTTCCATCGGAGTCGACTGGCTCTCGTTTACTTGCCTGCTCTGTCTCTGCCTGATCTGCTCAGCCAAAGCGTAAGCGTGATCCTTTGCCTCACTGATGTCGGCGGCTAATCGCTCATCGATTTCCCGGAGCGACAGCCCTGCTTCCATCAGAGGCGGAACCTCCAATTTGTTCCAGACGATCTTTCGGCTGCCAGTTGCTTCCGCCAAGGTTTCCTGGATCAGAACCAAACTGAGGCCCTGTGCTCGAAGAGTGATTTCATTCTGACGTATTAGCTTTAGCAGCAACATCTGAATCGTCTGAAGTACCTCATTAAGGTCGATGGCCGGCTCAGGCGGTTCTGGCGCGCGGGGGTCAACTGACTTTCGCCGCCGAGCAGCAAGTGCTTCGTCCAACAGAGTTCGCAGCACAGGGGCCTCTTTCTTGGCGCCGACTGATTCCATAATCGCTTGAACCTGAATCGACTGATCGGCATAGAGATTCACTCCCGAGGTTCGATTTAGCAGCCTTCTCTTACTACTCTTTGAGCTCTTTTGCATTACTGTAATCGGCTACAAAATTAGGCTGTAAACGTGGCAAGCACGGCGTTTAGTTTACTTCTTAAGATTCTTAGGAATATTTCCTAATATTCTTAGTTCTTAAGATCGTAACAACAAAGAACTTACGCCAGAACTGACTCCGGTTTTCCAGTTCTATCTTGTCTGCCCTCCTAATTTCTGTTCTTAGTTTTATTTTCGCTATTACAAAGACGCCGAACGAGCACGAAACTTCCAGGGGAAGATCGTTGATTTGAACAGAGTTCCTCAAGGCGGTCTCGATGTATCCATGCACTACGGAAATCACGCGGGTGCGCGTGAGCGCGCGGATCTCAGACTTCACCCACCTAAGTTTTTGTCTTCATTTTCCTAAATAAGCCGGAGCCAAGGTGATACACGATAGAGTGGAAAGGATCGCGAGTGCTCGACGCTGAAACACTCGACAGGATAGAGTCAGTCGAAGAATGGCATTCGCCTTCAAAACAGTTGGTTTGTTTATAGCGACTGCAATAGCGGAGATCGTCGGCTGCTATCTACCTTATCTGTGGCTCAAGGGACGTGTCTCGGCGTTGGCGTTAATACCTGCCGCACTGAGCCTCGCCGCTTTCGCCTGGCTCCTGTCCCTTCATCCCGGTGCAGCCGGTCGTACATACGCGGCGTACGGTGGTGTGTATGTCTCGGTTGCGCTGGTCTGGCTGTGGTTTATCGATGGACAGAAGCCCGATAGATGGGATGTTGTCGGAGTCGCGATAACGCTAATCGGAATGTCTATAATTGCGTTCGCACCGCGTCTAAAGTGAGACTAACCGTTCAAAGGGCGTCAGGTAGGTGATAAAGGTATCTTGCCAAGTTAGCGTGGTAGCGTCTCTTCAAAGTACCAAGTGGAATCGCCGGCGGTGGGTCCAGTTT
>Ga0081539_10001141_pt1 | contig 48105 bp, 38 predicted proteins | sample TabmetS4T2R2_FD_71023 | JGI IMG/M metagenome (GOLD analysis project Ga0081539, IMG submission 71023) | Tabebuia heterophylla rhizosphere microbial communities from the University of Puerto Rico - S4T2R2 | ecosystem: Host-associated > Plants > Roots > Rhizosphere ... | reverse complement strand
TCCCAGGCGCTGTGGCGTGGGTTTTCAACCCGCGCCCGAGTCGCGAACGAAGGTGCGGGTTGAAAACCCACACCACAGAAGGAGGGCATACGCTCCGCGCGCTATAATTTAAATAACTTAAGTTACTTAATTCTCGCTCTTACCCTTCCTCCTTCTTTCCTCCCTTCTCCTTAATTACTATGTCTTTGTATTTGGTTGCGACGCCAATCGGAAATCTTGAAGACATCACGCTCCGCGCGCTGCGTGTATTGCGGGAGGCGGATCTGATCGCCTGCGAAGACACGCGGCATACCCGGCGCTTGCTCAATCATTTTGGCATCGACAAGCCGACCGTCAGTTATCACGAACACAATGAACAGACGCGCGCAGTAGAGTTGGTCGGACGACTATTGCAAGGAGAGTCGATCGCTCTGGTGACCGATGCGGGAACGCCGGGAATTTCCGATCCGGCTTATCGCATCGTGAGGGCGGCGATTGAAAATGGCATCACGATTGTGCCGGTTCCGGGCGCGACGGCTTCGATCACGGGTTTGATTGCTTCGGGGTTGCCGACCGATTCGTTCATGTTTGCCGGATTTTTACCGGTTAAAAAACAGGCCCGCCGCGCCAAACTGGAAGCTCTGAAATCTGAGCGCGCGACTTTGGTCTGTTACGAGGCGCCGCATCGAATCCGCGAGACCCTGCTCGACGCGGAAGAGATCCTCGGCAACCGCGATGCGGCGATCGGCCGCGAGTTGACCAAGCTGCACGAGCAATTTATCCGCGGCACGCTGGCGGAGATCAGGGAGTATTTCGATTCACACGAACCTCGCGGCGAGATGACGCTTGTCATCTCGGGGAGCCACGGTGATAATCTGGAAGAGGTCGAAGAGATATTGATCGGCAGTCAGATCGAGCGTTTGATGCTTGAAGAGGGCTTGAGCCGCAATGAGGCGATCAAGCGGGCTGCGCGTTCGCGCGGAATGTCGAAGCGCGAAGCCTATCGGTTATTATTGGAAGAGAAGGAATCACATGAGAGCGAAGCCGATATCGATTGAGAACTTATTTCATTCCACGAAGAGCGAGGCCACGAAGGTCGAGGCCACGAAGAGCGAGGCCACGAAGAGCGAGGATCGGCGCAACTTTGCCGCGCTGCTGCTCCGCAACGCGATAGTTGCGATGGTCATGATTCTGCTGGCATCGATGACTGCCAATGCCCAACTTTTGCGTAAAAACGAATACGGTATCGGCGTGACCGTTGCGATCTATCAATTTGACGATGCGCGCTCGAAGCAGTTCTCACAAGTCAATACTCTCAAACAGACGGTTTCGACTCCGGAGGAAGAGATTGACTACATCAATCGAACATTCGGCGTGGAAGAGCTGAAAGCGCGTCACATCCGCAGCATCGGGTTGCGTGAGGGCGAGAGCTTCACCGACACGCAGCCGATGAATGAGAAACAACTCTCATTCGTCATCACCCCGCGCATTATCACGAAGAGTGATGTGACGTTCGATTTTGCCGCGCGCTACAATGATCAGGTCTTGCTCGATGTGAAGAGCGTGTCGGTCAATAGCTATGAGACGGTGATGTTGAGAGGAACCCAGGGCGATTTTGGGATTCGCGAATTTGCCGGTCCTAACGGTCCGGAACGAATCCCGATCAAACGCGCCTTGCTCGTCACCGTCACACCGATCGTCCAGACCGCGCGCAGTTTGCAGAATAAACCTTCCGACATTTCCCGCCCAACCGATCAATTCGGCTCAAAGGTGGAGCTGGGTGAAAGCGATACCTTTATTATGCCGGCGCTCATCAATCGTGCTCCTCTTAAGTTTCCTCCGGGGGCGCAAGCCAGCGGTTCGATCACGCTCCAGGGCATCATCACGCCTGAGGGGCGCGTGACCAATATCCGCGTCCTCGATTCACCGGATCCGGCTTTGAACCCCAAGGCGATTGAGGCCTTCAGACTATACCGTTTTAACCCCGCCAAGCTTAATGGACGGCCGACATATGCGACTTTTCGCGAGACGATCGCCCTCTCACCCACTAAATGAGAGCAGAGCGGATCATTAAGGGAGAGGCGCAAGCCGTCTGATCGACGGGGATCGCTAAAATTTTGAGCGCCGCTGCGAAGGCGGATGAAGCCTTTCGCACGGGTTCGATTGAATGAAGGGTGACTTGCGCGTCAGAGTCGGCGCGTGTTTGAATAATGAGGTAGAGAAAGGTGGGGAATTGACAAGAAAGGTCCTCGAATCGCAGAGAATCTTGACCGGAGCCATTTTCAACGTTGAGCGAGATCGATTGGTTGAAGAGAATGGAATGGAGGTCTGGCGCGAAGTCGTGCGGCACAGCGGCGGCGCCGGCGGATTGCCGATCTTTGATGATGGGCGGGTGGCGTTGGTCAAACAGTATCGCCACCCGGCGGGGAGCGAATTGCTCGAGATTCCAGCCGGCAAGATCGAAAACAATGAATTGCCCGCCGTCTGTGCTGCTCGTGAGATTGAACAAGAGGTTGGAGTCCGCGCCGACCGGATTGAGAAATTGGCCGAATTCTATTCGACGCCCGGTTTTTGCGACGAGAAGCTTTACGTCTATCTTGCCACCGGGTTGACTCCTGTGCCGCAGGAGCTCGACCACGATGAGTTTATTCGGATCGTCTATTTATCGTTTGCTGAAGCAGTGGAGATGGCCAGAAGTGGCGAGATCGAGGATTCAAAGACGATTGTCGCCCTGCTTCTCGCCGAACGATTGATAAAAAGTAAATGACAAAAATTAGATGTCTGCTGTCGGTGCGGCACATCTCATGAAATAATCAGTTATGTCTTCACTAATGACTTATTGCCCCACGTGCAGCCATCTTCTCAGCGCCGAAATCGGACCAACATGCCCAAATTGTTCGACGCCGCTGAGCTCTTTCAAACCGAAAGAGGAGCAGCTCTGGGGGAAGGGAACAGGGTTGCTTGTTTGGTTGGCCAGTATCGTGTTGATCGTTGGATTTCAGCTCTTTGCCGCCATCGTCTATTTCATCATCAGGATCATACAGATAGGCTCAATTCCTAGAAAAATTGAGTTGGATCAGTTGCTGGCGGTACTCTCGGTCGGCTCGACTTTTCCGGCGCATCTCGTGACGGTTCTCATCTGTTGGGCGGTGGTGACCGGAGGCGGAAGAAGGCCCTTTCTCCAAACATTAGGTTGGGGATGGCATCCACAGTTTAAATGGGTTCATGCGGTGGGGCTTGCCTTCCTTATGATGGGGTTTGCCATCCTGCTCGAAAAAATCTTGCCGCATAAAGAGACCGACCTCGAAAAGCTCTTGAAGCTGGGGGCCGCCGTGCGAGTGCTGGTCGCCGCGCTCGCCGTCCTGACGGCCCCATTCGTCGAAGAAGTGGTCTATCGCGGCGTGCTTTATGCGGGGATCGAACAAGCCTGGGGAAGATCCGCAGGAATTACGATCGTGACGCTGCTCTTCGCGCTGGTCCACGTTCCGCAATATTGGGCAAGTTACGCCGTCATTACCGGGATTCTTTCGTTGAGTCTGGTCTTGACCATGGTCCGGGCCGCAACCGGCAAGCTTCTTCCGTGTGTCGCGACGCACCTCATCTTCAATGGAGTGCAAGCCGTCGCGCTCCTGGTCGTCCCGGACAAAGCGGCGGAGACGCAACAGATCAAAACCGCTCTGGTCGTCATCTCGCATCTGATGACGAGTCAGCTTTTTTGAAGCGCATTCAGTCTTCAGGATGATCGTGGGTTGGTAAGTAAGCCGAAAATTGAAGCCGAAAGATCAGCGGGAGAGCGCGATAGACCTGAAACTTCGTCTCTTGCGCAGTCTCTCGTGATCGGTGCGAAATCGAATGATGGTCTCGGTCTCAGGCAAGGAAGGGAGAAAGTGTGAACGATTTTTTCACGATGATGGAGAAGTTACAGAAGATGCTCGAAAGCGATGACATTGAAGTCATCACCAACGATGGTAAGAGCGTGCGTGGGCGCATTGACAATCTTCGCAGCACTCAGCCTTTCAGCAAGCCTGCCGTCAAGATACTAGGGCCTGATGGTAAGATTACCAAGATCCTTTTTTCTGACATCAAAGAGGTGATCGATCATAACACGTAGCCGGAATGACGGACGCCACCGTTGACCGGAGGTCGCCGCTGGTTGTCTGAGATCCATCATTCGCCCGTCATCGCTTAATCGTTCTCGCCTCCGAGTGGCCGTTTGAACGTATACTTAACGTAACGGCTGCTGGCGAGTAACTCCTCACCTTTGTTGCTCCGATGCATCGCAAATCCATCAACATATACGTTGACTAGCTCCCAACCTTCCCGACCGAGGGAGTTCAACCCGGCATCAACGTTGGCGTCGATAAAATCTTCTCCGGTGATACGTGAGCCGATTTTACGAATTTCGCCCCAGTCTACCGTTCGATATTCCCATTTCATCGTCGTCCCTCTACCTTCTTTCTTCCAGTTTATATTTGCCTCGGCACTGAGCAACAGCATAACTTTAGCTAGACTTGTGCCAAGTATTTCACGATTCCCTGTTATTTTCCGTCTGGCTGGTTAATATTTGATTAAGATAATACTAGTCCAGACGCAGACCTTACTATCCGAGTTACAGTAAAAGACCTTGAGGGGGGGATTTTAGCAGGCTTATTTTACTACAAAAACTTTAACTTGCCTCACCAGTAGAGACATTTCATTAAACATATATCTTTTAAAGAATTTAATGCCCCTAACTGAGATGGCCGTATAATTCAAGCCTGGTCGTGGGTTATCGGATTTGAGCTTCGATCTTCGGTAAACTTAATAGTACTACATCGCCGACAATCTTCAAACTTTGCGCATTGATTTTGTCTAATGTGTCTTCTTTAGTATGCCAATAGGTATTATCACCGCTGCCGTAATCAAAATCGATGAGATCGACGGCAGGAATTCCGGCCTGAAGGAAATGGATATGGTCATCGGTAATACCCTGGTTACGATTGGGAAAATACTTGGCCAGACCGGATTGACGGGCGGTGCTCCAGATGGTTTCGACGAGCCAGCCGGAGGAGTTTTCCTCGCGGGGGATCTGGAGGTCCTGATCACCAATCATATCGAGGAGGATGAGTGCCTTCACGCGATCCAGGCTATTCTCTTTTTTTAACCGTTGGACCAGGTGTCGGCTGCCATAAGTATTGTCCTCACCGTTGAGGCATTCGCTCCATTCATGACAGAACGCTTCTTCGCCATCGAAAAAGACAAACTGGTAGGTGAATCGCCGCTTCGGTTTGCCGGCGGTCTTTTCGGCCGCCATGACACGCGCGATCTCGAGCAGCACGCCGGTGCTTGAGCCGCCGTCATTGGCTCCGAGGAAGGTAAAATCTTTAAAATATTTGGTGTCGTAATGGCTGGCGATCATGATGACGTTTGTCGTCTCGCCGGGAATTTCGGCAATGACATTCGCCATTTTCACCGGGCCGCGTGGGGTAGGAGGTGTGAATTCGTCGAAGGTTGGATTGAGGCCGTAGCGTTTCAGTTCGCGCGTCAAGTATTCGCGCGTTTTTTCGAGCGCGGCGGAGCCGGCCGGCCGCGGTCCAAATTCGACTTGAGCTTTGACGTGACCAAAGGCAGTGTTGGCGTCAAACCCGGTCGTCTTTTGTTTGTTATCCGATTCGGAGGAGTTCGGTGTCGGGCTGGACGCGCCATCAACAGCTTTATTGGAGGAGACTTCATTGGTACATGCCAGAGTACCTGCCAGTGCTATTGTTGCCGCGAAGAGTAGAATAGAGATGCGAACCATTTTTGATTGCGGATCACCGGTTGCTGATCACTGATTGCCGATTTCGATCCACGTTTCGTGGCCACAATTTGTGGTTCGCGATGATGTTCGTGATCACGACTGATCAGGTCCGGTAAAATTCAGAACGTTAATTAGGAAGTCACGTAATTGACGTCGATCAACTACGGCATCAAGCATACCATGTTCGAGCAAAAATTCGGAACGTTGAAATCCTTTCGGCAATTTCTGACGAATCGTTTGTTCGATCACGCGCGCGCCGGCAAAACCGATAATGGCGCCCGGTTCGGCGATATTGAAGTCTCCGAGCATGGCATAGCTGGCGGTCACGCCGCCCGTCGTCGGATTGGTCATGAGGGAGATATAGGGGAGCTTGGCATCATCCAGTCGCGCGAGCGCGGCTGAAATCTTGGCCATTTGCATGAGTGAGAGCGCCCCTTCCTGCATCCGGGCGCCACCCGAACAGGAGACGATGATCAATGGCCATCGTTTCTCGTGGCAATATTCGATGGCCAGCGTAATCTTTTCGCCGACGACCGATCCCATGCTGCCGCCGATGAAATTGAACTCCATCGCGCAGATGACGAGCGGGCGACTATTGAGCCGGCCTTCGCCGGTGATCAATGCGTCAAGCAGACCCGTCGCCTTTTGCGCCTTCTTCAGGCGTTCGCTGTAAGGCGCCCGGTCGACGAAATTGAGCGGATCGGTGGGACCGATGCTCACATCGCGCTCTTCGTACTTGCCGTCGTCAAAGAGCATCTGCAAGCGCTCACGAGCACTGAGACGAAAATGATAACTGCACGTCGGACAGACGTTGAGATTCTCTTTTAAGTCTTTACGATAGATCGTGGCGCCGCAATCTTCGTTTTCACATTTGACGAAGATTCCCTCGGTCTTGACAGTGCGCTCCTCGGGGGGAGCCAACTCGCCGATCTTCTCAGTTTGGCGTTTGAACCAGGCCATAAATTTTCTTTATGTAGTGATTGCGTAATTGAACGATCGCAAATTCTACGCAAAGAGCGGGAATGAAACAAACGAAAATAACGAAACGTGCAAAAAAGAATTCGTAATTTTTTTGGCCTGTTTCGTTATTTTTATCTATTTCATCTATTTCATCTTCTTTTTATGGCGTGAGATATTCGGCCAATTTTACTAGATCCACATTTCCTCCGGAGAGGAGGACGCCGGTGCGCCGGCCCTTGAAATCGAATTTGTGAGAGAGCACGGCGGCGGCGGCGGCGGCTCCTGAAGGCTCAACCAACACCTTCATTCGTTCAAGGATGAAGCGGATCGTCTCGATCAACTCTTCGTCCTTGACCAGCAGAATGTCTTCGACCAGCCGCTGAACGATCGGAAAAGTCAATTTGCCCGGCGCCGAAGTTTGCAACCCGTCGGCGATGGTTTTCGGGACGGGGATTTCGACGCGCTCGCCTTTCCGAAATGACAGCCAGGTATCGTTGCCCGCTTCAGGCTCGACGCCGAAGATGCGAATTTGAGGGCGCAAATGTTTGGCCGCCACCGCGCATCCTGCCAGCAATCCGTTGCCGCTGGTTGGAATGACGAGGAGATCGAGTTCCGGAACGTCCTCGATCAGCTCGAGCGCGGCCGTCCCCTGGCCGGCCATAATCAAGTAGTCGTCGAATGGCGGCACGAGCGTCAGGCTGCGTTCCTGACAGATGCGTTCGCCGGTGGCTTCGCGGCTCTCTTGATAGCGGTCATAGAAGACGATCTCGGCGCCGTAACCGCGGGTCGCCTTGACTTTGACCTCCGGCGCGTCGTGGGGCATGACGATAACGGCGGGCACTCCGAAGAGTTTTGCCGCGAGGGCGGTCGCCTGCGCATGATTGCCGGAGGAGTAAGCGAGCACGCCGCGGCTGCGTTCTTCCTCGGAGAGCGAAGAGATTTTGTTATAGGCGCCTCGGAATTTAAAGGCGCCGGCGCGTTGCAGGTTTTCGCATTTGAAGAAGACCTCACATCCGGCGCGTTCGTTAAAAGACCGTGATGTCAGGACGGGAGTACGGTGTGCAATGCCCTCAATGCGTTGACGGGCGGCGAGGATCTCGTTGAAAGTGAGCATAAATGTTTTGATGAATGGGAGACGGCGAGGTCTTGTTTGAAGCCGCCGATTATTTCACGCTCTCAAATATTCTGGGGATTGACGCCGTGTCGAGATTGGCGCCGGTTAAGACTGAGACGACTCTCAATCCTTGAAGCTCTTCACGCATTTGAATGATCGCCGCCATCGCCACTGCTCCCGCGCCTTCGACCAGATTATGCGTCGTGCGCCAGAGCAAACGGATGGCCCGAATGATCTCACTGTCGGTGACCAGCAGAATCTGATCCACACCCCGGCTGATGATCTCAAAAGTGAGAGCGGCGGGGACTCGCGTCGCGATGCCGTCCGCAAACGTATGCGCCTCTTTGGTCTCGACAATTTGACCTGAACGCCAGGAGAGAAAGACACTCGGCGCGCCTTCCGCCTGGACGCCGAAAATCTTCGTCTCGGGCGAGAGCGCGCGAAAGGCGGTAATAATCCCGCAAATTCCGCTGCCGAGACCGATCGGGACAAAGATGGCGTCGATCTTTTCGCCGCGCTCTTGCGTCGCTTCAATGATCTCCAAAGCATAAGTGCCGACGCCGTTGATCAAATGCGCTTCGTTGGCCGAATGGAGATAACGCAGATTTTCCGCCTGCGACAATCGCTCGGTCTCTTCGCGGGCCTCGTCGAAATCGCGCCCATGTTCGATAAGACGTGCGCCAAATGCTTCGATCGCCGCGTTCTTTTCAGGATTGTTGCCGCATGGAATGACGATCGTGGCCGGGATTGAATAGATTTGCGCGGCGAGCGCGACCGATTGGCCGTGATTACCGCGCGTCGCCGTGATGACGCCGTGATGGGTCCGCGCCGCGGCAAAATGGTGCATGAAATTCAGACCGCCGCGAATTTTGAAGGCGCCGGTCAGCTGATGGTTCTCATGCTTGAGCATGACGTGAGCGCCGATCTCCGCACTGAGCACCGGATATTCTCGGAGCGGCGTCGGGGCGAGCGTTTGATAGACTACTTCGCGCGCGGCCCGCATGTTCTCAAGCGAGATTGATTCGGAAGGGAGTTCCTGCATGTGATAATTTACCCCTCTCGTCGAGATGACTGTTCATCGATTCTCTTCGGTTTTGGACGCTGTTTTCTCCCGCGCCCACGCGGGCGGCGTAATGCCGACCATCATACAGATCATCACCAGGATCTCAGCCCACAATCTGCGAAGCAAACTCATAGTGTTTCCCTCTCTTTTTCAATGACAATTATTCATTACTGAGGAATATTGACAAGGAGCATCCGGCCGCATCGGCTCATTTTGATCGACAAAGGTCCCCAAACAGGTTCGCAACTTAGCACTATGTCAGGTAGAATGCAGAGGTAACCCGGTCTGATTGCCGATTGCTAATTGCCGATTGCCGATCCCATTTTCGCTTGGCTCTCGGCAGCCACTTGTTAACGATCCGCAATCCAAATCAAAAGATCCCGATTATGTTAACTATTGGAATTCATTACGCTGGGACTATCGCCTCGCTCGATCTCAAAGGCAAATTCATTAAGGGGCAAGGAGGTTTTCAGTTACAGATCCTTGTCGACAAAGTTCTTTCCGCCGGCACGGCCAAGATTCTGCTCAATCTGACCGAAGTCCCGATCATCGACAGCATGGGCATCGGCGAGATTGTCCGTGCTTTTAACAAGGTCCGAGAATCAGGTGGGACTCTTAAACTCGTCGGTGTCACCGACCGCGTCTATGGCGCGTTGAAGATCACTCAGTTGCTGGACCTCATCGAAAGTTATTCCACGGAAGATGAAGCCGTCGCCAGCTTCGGCAAAGAGAAGAAGCCGAGAAAGAAGAAAGATAAAGAAGAAAAGGATGAAGAATGAGCGATGAAGGAAGGAACCTTAAAGAAAAGAAAGGATGAAGGATGAAGGCGGAGGAATGAAGGAGATAATTTGATCTTTAAATTAAAAGGTGTTTTTTCTTCCACTTCCCACCTTCATCGCGATCCTTCTCTTTCTGCGCCTTCTTTCTTTTTTTTCAATTCTTCTTGGGGACTGCGTAGTAGCCTTCCTTGTGTTGGACCTTCAGATTTGGCAGCCCACGCGGCGGTTTGACCTGAATTTTGATCTTGTGCCACTGACCATCCCGGTTCAAGTTAGTGGGAGTGTAACCGATACTGTATTGATGACGCAGTTCGAGCGCGATGCGTGTGGTTGCATCTTCCAGCTCAGCCGCTGAGCGTGGGAAGAACGCCTTACCACCGGTCACCTGGGCGATCTCTTCGAGAATCGCCTGTCCCTGAAGGTCGAGAGTCCCTCCGGCTCCGCCACCCATCTCGACAATTCCGATGCAATAGATTTGGACTCCCGCTTCCTTGAGCAGCTTGCGAAGCTCGCCGTATGAATAGCGCGAAGAATTGTCCTGACCATCCGAAATCAAGAGCAGCGCACGTTTGTTGTGGCGGCCCTGTTTGACCTTCTCAATCCCCAGGTAGGCGGCGTCATACAGTGCGGTCTGTCCTCGCGGATCCACCAGCGTCAGTTTGTTCGCGAGCGAATCGCCATCGGTAAATTCGGCCAGCAGGTTGGCGCGCTGATTGAATCCGACCAGAAAGAAATCGTCGTCATTGTGGCTGGTTTGGATGAAAGCCTTGAGCGCTTCACGCGCGCGCTCGAGCTTGCCTTTCATACTTCCCGAGACGTCGAAAACGATCCCCAGGCTGACCGGCACGTCTTCGTCATTGAAGAACTCGATCGACTGTTTGACCTTGTCTTCATAGACTTCGAAGTGTTGTTTATCCAGGCCGGTCACCAGACGGTTATAAGGGTCCGTCACCGTGACGGTGAGCGTGACCAGCTCCGTGGGAATTTTCAAGGAATCCTGGCCCTGTCCATCGCCAAAGAAAGGTTTTGCTGATTGTGGCGGCTTACTGCCTGGCTTCGGTGCTGCCGGCGAGGGCGCTGGTTTGGCATCGCCGTTTTGATCGGACGAGCTTTTATTTGCCGCGCCTTGTTGCGGATCTTGCGGCGTCACCTGCTGTGCATTGACTGCGGCGAGAGACAAGAATAGAACGAGGACAGTGATGACTGGCGGACGAAAGAATGAGTTTTTGAACATCGTTACCCCTTTCGAACATCCCGCCGCGCGCGGGTATCTACAATACAAGGAAATATCAGGCCCAGACCGTTGACAGCAATGACAATATACATTGTCGTTAACTTGCAGCAGGTTGTTATTGTTGGCTCGGGGACGAGTCAACCCCATTCTAACACACTACGCGGCCCGCGCAATCTCCCTCTTTCGGCGCCTGTAAAAATATCTTGCGCCGTTTTTTTATCTGTTGAGAAATACAAGAATAGCGCCGGGGTTAGCAAAAAATCACACTTCCTGGAATAGTTGCGCTGCCGCGAACTGCCGTCGCGTCTGCACGTCACCGGCGCCAATGCCGATGCGAGTGCCGGCGCCAGTGCTTGAAGTCTGAGGGCTGGAGTTTGAAGTTGGTTGAAAGGCCATCACTGAGGAATCCAAATCGGCAAGTGGCTACCGAGAGTCGCCCAATTCTGTGCTGGAATTGAATGGCGTCTCTCGGTAGCCACCTGCTTTGCCCTGATGGGCTTTGTGAGAGAAACCGCCTTTTGGCGCGGCGGAGTCTGGTGCCCCTCCACACTCAGCCGGCCATCCGGCCTTGTTTCTCTCACAAACTGAAAAAATCGATCGATTATTCCGGTGGTTCGCCGTTGATCACTTTGTTCAAACGGGCGATGACGCCGCGGCGCGAGCGTTTGTTATAAATCTGTTTGGCCCAGACGCTGATGAGCGCCTCGACTTCCTCTCTGGTGTATGAAGAAGAACTGGCTTCGTGTCCATTGACATCGATGACAATGCGGTTGAAGGCCATCTTGACGCCGGTGACATCAAACTCGGTCGGCTTGATCTCGAGGTGGACGACCGGGGCCAGCGTCCCCTCCTGAAAGTAAGCCAGCACATCTTTGCGCGTGACATTCGACGGAACGGCATTGAGTTGTTTGCCGGAGATCGCGGCGATCTTCTGACGCGCATCGTCAGGGATGGTGTAGTTGAATGTTCCGACCAGGGTATCGTCCGTGTTGGCGGCCGTGATGGTAAAAGTGGCCTTGCCGCGGACTTCGTATGCATCCTGATCGCCATTCTTCAATTTGGCGAGCGTCATCTTCGGTTCACTGGTGAAAGAGACCGCCTTGGGAGTGACGGCCGGAGTCTGGGCCTGGACAACGAGCGCCGTCCCAAGTAAGCAGACAAAAGCGAATACTGTGCTCAAGAGTTTGGTGTTCATTATTTTGTTTTCTACCTCCTACGATTGGTGAATTAGGGCATTAAGCGGGTCGTTCAGTATTTATTGGTAATTCATTGAGTAATCATTTATTGCTCGGCGGTCTCGCCGGTGATAAGGCGATTGATGGCCGCAATGATGCCGCGATGCTCCCGGTTGGCATTGATCTGGCGGCTCCAGGCGCAGATCAGTTGAGCCATCCGTCCTTGCCCATCGTTGATTTCGAGCGGCAGGCGTTCTAACTGCATCTTGATATCGCCCGCTTCAACCTCGACTGGAGGAATGACGAGGTGCATGACCGGACAGGTCGTCCCATTCCGAAAGATAGCGGTTACCTCTTTTTTAATAAAACTTGTAGGAATTGTGCTCAGATCCCGCTCCAGGGCTTCGGCAATCTTCTGACGCGCCTCGTCCGCGATATTGTAAACGACGATTCCGACAATCGTGTCATCGTAGTTTGCGGCGGTGACGGTGAGGGCCACCCTTCCCGAGACAACCAGGCGGTCTGTCTTCTCAGATTTCACCTTGGCTTCCGTCACCTTCGGCATTGTCGTAAAGATGACCGGCTTCGTGTTCTGAGCCTGAGCCACCACACCGATGATCGACCAGCAGGCAGAAGCTAAGATCAAGCTTGAAAGTTTTTTACTCATCGCGCAATGTAAAATACTTCTGATGATAAACGCATTTGATAAATAAAGCTCATTGATTTGGAGTCAATCGGCATGTTGAGATTAGAAACAGAATTGTCCGGGCCAAAAATCCCGATCGGGGCGAGCAGACTAGAATAAGTGCGCAAATTGAATTTTGAAAAAGAAGTCGAACTACGTCAAGCGTTATTGTGAGGGCTGACTAGTTCAATAACCGGTCTGCAGGAGGCTCCGCACAGGCCGGAGAGATGACGGTCACAACGCAATGCGCTCGTCGAAAATTCCCCAGTGAGCTCAACTTTCGCCCCGAGCGCATCGCGCGAACTCAAGCCTGCTAAACGCCCGAGGTTTGATTTGGTTGCATTATTTTTCAGAAAAATTTCAAGCGCACCAAATTCGGAGATCAGAGCAGAGCTCACGGCAGAAAGATCGCAAATGATCAAAAAAAAGGAAGAATGATTCACTGGTAAAATTGATCACTGACTGTGTCTCGGCGCCGAGACGGGGCATTACCGATACCGTTGCAATTTTCAAAGACCATCGGTTGATAATTTGAGACCCGGTCCTCGCGCCACTTAACAGCAATCGTGAGAGAGCCAACTCGCGCCTTGGATGACTTGCTCGGCGCTTTGGATGCCTTGTCGCTTCTCTAAAAATTATTCATCGTCGAGTCTTGAGGATGTGGTTGAACGATTGAAGATGCCTGATGGATGATCAATGAAGCGCAGATCATGGGATCATTCATGTCCTTGCCGGGTCCTTCCCGAGTCCTTGCCGGGCTCTGGCCGGTGCTTGACAGGCGAAATTCTCTGGCTTAAGGTCGCTGCCGTTGCCTCTCACTACCGATCGCGAAGTTTGCTGTGAGGACCTGAAAATCCATGAGCAAAAAGAAGTCTAGCCGGAAACCTGTTGATTCAAAACAGGCTGAACCGTCTTATCAGGTTGGCAAGGTTGGCCATTCTGGCGATATTGGGCGCCGGAAGTTCATTTTCCTGGGCGTCGGAACCCTGGCGGCGACCGGAGTCGGGCTGGCTGGGGCATACAACGCCGGCTGGTTCGATTCCACCTCGAGGGCGAGTTCAACCATCGCGCATTCCGACAGCAGGAACCTGCCTCCCGTCTCGCTGCCGGCCGATTATCCGAGTGCTTTGCGGGCGGGGAGCGAGATGCTCGAACATTATGCGCGCGATTTGAACAACGCTTCTGTTCTCATCCACGCCATCCGCGGACTCGGTAAGAATTTCAAGCTGGCTGACGGAACCAATGCCGTCGATCACCTCTGCTCTCGTTATGCGGCCGACAAGGAGATCAAGTCGAAACGCTATATCTATTTCAAACGCGACGCCGAGGTGCATGAAAACAGCTTTCTGAAGACCTTCCTTGAAGCGGGCGTGCGCCCCGATCAACCGATCGCCGGCGGCGGCAATCGATACCACTTGTCCGATTTGGCGGAGAGCGGTAAGGCTTTATTCCGATGCGATGCCAAGGATCTATATAAATACGACGACAATCAATTCCGGTATGACCCATCTTATTTCCCGGCCCGCCAGGCGGCGCCCGGACAGTTGATTGCCGATTCGCATGGCGAACTGATTCACGAACATCTGCCGTGGGGATTGATCGCGTTTTCGATTCTCACTTCGCCGGAGAAGTCGTCGTGGACCAATGTCTATGGCGAGGTGATCAATCTGCCGGCGGTGATCGATCAAAGCCTGGCGGAATATGAGAGCACCTGCGCGCTCGGTCAGCAGGAGCTGGCTCAAGGCCAACCCGCGCCGAAAAATTTTCGCGACGCCATCAAGAAATATAGCTGTTTCGGTCTCCACAACATCTACAGCTATCTGGTCTGTCTCAAGCATGGATATCACGAAAGCGATCTCGCGCAGCGCGTCAGCCGCATGCTGGACCTGGTCACCTATCGGCTCAGCGGCGATGCCGAAGCGATCGATCATGAGTACGCTCGCGAAGGGCAGGGAACGCCGCCGCAGCTGGTCGAGGCTTTCCGGCTGCGCGCCCTGATCAAGCTCTATGGGCACTCCTTCGAAGCGATCAATTACGCCAAACTGCATCACCTCGTCACCTTCACGCCGGGACAGGAACGCCGCATCCAGAGCGGCGAGCAGCAGTTTTACGAGAGCATCGTTAAAATGCGCGCGATGGATTGGGGAATGCTGCGCAAGTCTCTCGGTGAGAAGTTCATCAGCGATATCGTCGTGGCGCTCGGCCATGCGGCGCGCGCGCTGAAACTCCTCACGCCGCAAAATCCGGACACGATCGCATGACCTAGTCTTTCCAGAACCCGCGCGCGCAAGGCCCGCCAATCCCGGAGTAGATCCGATGATTCGTCTCGTTCATCATCAGTTCATTAATCAATTTATTAATCAGTTCATCAGTCAGTTGATCGAAAGATTGATTGGCGTTTGGTTGATTTTGCTGGTCGCCATGTTCGCTTTCGGGGAGAGCCAGGCACAGATCAAATCCGAGCCGCCGGCGCAGGCCGGCGAGATCCGCGCGCGGCCGCTTGATGAACACTGCGCCTCGCCGCAGAGCAATAATGAAGCGCCCGCCACGATCTCGGCTCTCAAAGAGCCGGATGTGTCGAGACGAGTCCGCGCCGCCGAGCAACTAGGAAAGGGCTGTGACTCGCGGGCGATTGAGCCGTTGCTCGCGGCGCGAACGGATCCCGACGGATCCGTTCGCGCCGCCGCCGTCGAAGCTCTCGGCCGCCTCGGTGACCCGCGGACGATCGAGCCGTTGATCGAGTCGCTCGCCGATCCTGATTGGCGTGTGCGGGCGGTCCTCGGACGCGCGCTCTGTTCATTTCAGGTCTACCAGTCGAGCAATGCCGTGCTCAACGTCCTGGTCAACGCCGGCGAGAAGGTGACCACCGAGGGAGATCTGCGAGCGCGCTGTCTCGGCATTCTTGCGATCAATCAATTGCGCGATGTGCGGTTTTCACGCAAGGCGATCGGATTTCTCTTCCGCTTTCTCGATGATGAGCGCGAAAGTTTTCGCGCGATCGCCGAAGAGACGGCATTGGAATTGAAAAATACCCGGAACGGTTACCATGAACTGATCGGCATTCTCAAGCAGAACTATTCGTCGGGATTTCGCCGGAAGGCCGCTTACTGGCTCGGTCGGCTCAAGATCGAAGAAGCGCGGGCGGCTTTGACCGAAGCCTCTTCGTCCGACCCCGATGCGGGGGTCAGGCGGGTGGCGAGCGAAGCCCTCGCCGGAATGAAGAGTCAATAATTAGACCGAAATCATCAAGCTTTCAGGCCGAGCAATTGATGCCGCTAAAAAGTATCAAAGGTTGTGACATAAATAACTTTAAGCTTGAAAAAATTTTACAGGCTGTGCTAGCTTACCGTGTTGTAGGGTTCAGTTATTCATACTGCTGTCCTGCTCAGGCTCTACTATATCCCAAGCGATGGCCGCTATTTCGCGGAATGGTGAAATGGCCGCCGACCCGCCCCGGTGATGGAGTTAGTAGTATCGCCATCCTCTCACGAAGTTGATTGTTCACAGTCTCGGTGAAAACAATCACTGACCGTCGCGCTCAAGAGCTCGGCGATTCGAATAACCAGGATTCCAATCGTCATTTCTTCGAGTTGATTAGTAATAACCGACAGAGGAGCAATGTCGATTTCGATGATCATCAATGATGATGAAGTTGATCATCGATGAAGGGGATAACTCAATGATTCCGACCAATCACTTTGGCAAGCCACCCGGGCGAATTTTGATGGAGGTTTTTTCATGGATAAGATGTCGTTCCAGAAGTTTTGGGAAGACGAACAGGGACAGGATATCGTAGAGTATTCATTGCTGTTGGTGCTGATTGGTGCGGCAGCGGTCTTTGTTCTGACGGCAATGGGCACAAGCATTAGCGAGATTTTCAGTAAGATCAATGCCAAACTGGAGAATGCTAATAGCAATATTAACCAAGGTTGATGATCCGGAGTTTTGAGCCGAAGAGATGCCCCGGCTGCTCCGGTTGAAATGAATTTGCTGCGCTCGTCGATGAGTGGGGCGTAGTGAAAGATCATCCCTCGGCAACTGAAAGCATATCGGCACTGACTTCGTACTGACAAGCGTTTTTTCCACAGTCGAAGTATCGTTCTCAGCCAAGAGAGGCTTTAGGTGAACTAAAGTGGAAGAATAGCTTGAGAGCGAGTGGGGGTTGAAAAGCTGCAAGAACTGCAGCTTTTCAGCTCGATTCGCGACTCACTGCTTCATTTAGCGCTCTTTTTGCGTTATGCTGGGCACCGGGTACGGCAATCGAATACATGCGCATGGTGGAGGATACTACCAGGCGGATGTCGCCGGGATCGGCAGAGGCTTATGGAAGGGTCACTGATCTGCCATTGACTCAGGTCGATTGAGAAGTTTGAAGCCGGCTTGAGCGCAATCGAGGGCCCGGCTTGTGAATCCGGTGTTGCGGTATTTGCGATGTTTGATTGAAGGAGAGGCCGAATCTCGGAAAGGTTTTCAGTTCATTTTCAATGAATCTACGTTCAATTTTCAGTCTATTTTCCAGTGATTTGGCGATTGATCTCGGAACAGCAAACACTCTGGTCTTTGCTCGCGGCCGAGGCATCGTCGTTTCAGAACCCTCGATTGTTGCGATCAACAAGGTCACCCACAAGGTTGAAGCTGTCGGCAACAAAGCGAAAGAGATGTTGGGGAGGACGCCGGGTAATATCGTGGCGATCCGTCCGATGAAAGATGGCGTGATTGCCGATTTCGAAGTGACTGAGAAGATGTTGCAATATTTCATTCAGCAGGCCCACAACGGCAAGCAGTGGGTCAGCCCGCGAATCGTCATCGGCATTCCGTCAGAGATTACCCAGGTTGAAAGGCGCGCGGTCGAAGACAGCGCCTATCGCGCCAAGGCTTCGGAGGTCTATCTGGTCGAAGAGGCGATGGCGGCAGCGATCGGAGCCGGGCTGCCGATCACCGAACCGCACGGCAATATGATTGTTGATATCGGCGGCGGAACGACCGATATTGCGGTGATCTCCCTCTCGGGAATTGTCTATTCGAAGAGCGTCCGCGTGGCCGGTAACGAGATGGACGAGTCGATCACTCAGTACATCAAACGGAAATACAATCTGCTCATTGGGGAGCGAACCGCCGAACAGATCAAGATGGAGATCGGCTCAGCGGCGCCGCTCGACGACCCGCGGAGCATGGAGATCAAGGGGCGCAATTTGATCGAAGGCATTCCGAAGACGATCAGCGTCACCGATGAAGAGATTCGCGAGGCCCTCGCCGATTCGGTCGCGACGATTATCAACGCGGTGCGGGTCGCGCTTGAACGGACGCCGCCCGAGCTATCGGCCGATATCGTCGATCGCGGCATCGTCCTGACCGGTGGCGGATCGTTGCTCAAGAAACTGGACGTACGCCTGATGCAGGAGACGGGCCTGCCGGTCTCGATGGCCGAGGATCCGCTCTCATCCGTGGTGCTCGGCGCCGGCGCCATGCTCTCGGATTTCGATTTGTTGCGTCGCGTGCGTTGGGATGGCGCAACGCTGCCATCTTAGTAGTTGATTATCGACTATCAACTGAATTTTAATTTAATCACGTGTCGCTCGCAGATAGAGCCAAAGATAGAGCAAAGAGAAACCCCACCTGGCTGTTAGGTATTTTGTTGGCCGTGCATCTGATTGTGGTCTCTCTCAACCGGGCTCCGGGCCAACCGGACCTCTGGATCTTGCAAGCGGTCCTGACGACGATTACGACGCCGATTCAATCGGTCTTGGCCAATGGGATCGCCGGGATCAAGAAGGGGTGGACCACCTATTTCTCGATGCGTGATGCGCGGTTAGAGAACGATCAGTTGCGGGTCGATCGCGCCCATCTCGAGTCCCAATTGATCGAGTTGCGCGAGAAGGTGAGATTGCTGGAGCAGGTCGAGGAGCTCCGCAAATGGCAAACTGACAATAAGTATGACGGGGTGCAAGCCCGAGTCGTCGCCCGAGACGCTAACAAACTGTTCAATACAGTCGTGATCGATCGGGGGACGAGCAGCGGGATTGCCAAAGACCAGCCGGTTGTGACGGCCGAGGGGTTGGTCGGCCGCGTGATCAACGCCTGGCCCGTTTCGGCGCAGGTGCTCTTGATCACTGACGAGCGACACGGCGCCGGCGCCGTCATCGGGCAGACGGAAGAGAGTCGTCTGCTGGGTGTGGTGAGAGGCCAAAAGGACTATTTTTGTGAGATGAGGTTTATCGCGCCTCCGGAGAAGATCGAAAATGGGGAGCAGGTCGTGACCTCGGGGCAAGACGGGATTTATCCGAAGGGATTGTTGATCGGTCGGGTCAAGAAGACCGGAGGTGAATCGGTGGTCGCGCCGCAGGTCGTGGCGGTCGAGCCGGCCGCGCCCCTCGGAAAACTGGAGACGGTCTCAGTCCTCTCGATTCAACCGGATCAGATTCACCGCGCGATCAATCTGAATAAAGAAGAGAATAAGGAAGAGAAGAAGCAGGACAAAGCGCCCGATCGCAAAAAATAGATGGCCGGGCGTCGAGGGGCACCCGCCCCGCGGTGGGCTCAAGGGAGTGAGGGAGAGAGATGAAGTGACCTCTCTTCGCCGATTGATGATCAGGCAGTAACTTGAAATGGAAAACTGAGAGTTTGAGGTACGGAATAGTATCGTTGGAGAAAGAATCTCGCGGTTCGACGGTAAAAATCTTCGGCTGCTTACTGGTCGGGGCTTTCCTACAAACCACATTGGTCCAGCAGGCTCCTCGATCTTTGGAGCAATGGCTGGGATATATCGATTGGCTCTTGCTGGTGACGGTCTATGTGGGATTGCAGCGCGATCCGGTCAAATCTTTGTTGACCGGCGTGGCGGCTGGCCTGTTCCAGGATGCGTTCTCCGGCGGCCGGGCAGTTGGTGTCAGCGGACTGGCCTATGTGCTCGCAGCTTATATCACTCACCGTATTGCAGCCTTCATCGTCGTTGACAACATGCTGGTGAGATTTATCACCGTGGCCGCCGCCAGCGTCATCAGTACCATTGTTCGCCTCTTCTTTTATGGGCTGTTGAGGATCGAACTCCCGGTTTTGGCTGGCGGGCGGACCATCGCCGCCGCGATTACTTTTGGGATGTTCGCCAATCTGATCGCCTCCATTCTGCTCTATACATTGCTGGATCGCATCTTCAAGAAAGATGCCGCCTTGCGGATGCGACGCAGCGAAGCGCGCCGAAGAAGGCTATAATTGCGAGTGACATCTTGCGGACTACTGAAGCATCGAGTGTAACTTGAAGATTCCCCCAAATTAAGAGAATAATTAATTCCGCAACTGAAGAGGGTTAGACTATGAGGCCTATGAAGGAACCTGGCTTTGATTCAATCGAGGACCTGCGACAGGCTGGTATGAGATTGGAGATCATTCGTTATCTGGCGCTGGCCGTCTTTGTGATCCTGGCCGGCCGCTTATGGTATTTGCAGGTAATGAACAGTCAGGTCTACGCCGAGCGCGCGGAACAGAATCGCACACGGGCGCTGACGATCCCGGCGCCGCGCGGGAACATCTTCGATCGCAAGGGCCGCCTGCTTGTCACCAGCCAGGCTTCGTACAACATCGTCATCAGCCATAAGGACATGGGAAAGAATACCAACGAGATCGCCGATCTGCTGGTGAACGGGCTGGAGATCGACCGCGACTGGTTGATCAAACGCTTTGAAGATGCCAAGTATGAGGCAAAATATGAATCGATCGTGATCAAGGAGATGGCCAGCGCTGCCGATGTCGCGTGGGTCGAAGCGCATCAGTACGAATATCCGATGATCCGCGCCGAACAGGCGCCGAGGCGTTTTTACCCTTACAAGACCCTGGCGGCGCACGCGATCGGTTATGTCGGTGAGGTTGACAGAAGGGAGCTCAATGATCCCAAGTCGCCGTTCAGCCGCGAAAGGGGATATAAGCTCGGAGATGTCATCGGCAAAGCCGGGATCGAGCGCACTTACAACGATCTCCTGATGGGGAAGGACGGCGCGCGGCTGGTGATCGTTGACAGCAAGGGCCGGATCCAACGGGAGATCGGGCGGACCGAGCCGATCCCGGGTCGGGATCTGAATATGACGATAGATCTGGACATTCAGAAAGTCGCCGAAGAGCAGACCGACACGATGCCCGCCGGCCGCGGAGTAATTGTCGTCGCCGACCCGAACAACGGTGAAATCCTCTCGATGGTCTCTCATCCGTCTTTTGATCCGAACGCTTTCTCGCTGCGCGCCAAGACCGATGCCGGCAAGGACGAGATTCGGGAGCTCCAAGAAGATCCGGATAAGCCTCTTTATAACCGCGTCATCCAGGGCGCTTTCCCGCCCGGTTCGACCTGGAAATTGATGACGACGGTGGCCGCGCTCAATGAGGGCGTGATCACGCCGACCAACAATAAGATTCAGGACGGCGATATCCAGCTTGGTAATTATCATATGAGCTCGATGTCCCACGAGGGATTTCCGGATATCAACCGGGCGATTTTGCGGTCTTGCGATGGATATTTCTACCGGCTCGGTCTTAAGATGGGCGTCGAGAAATTTGAAAAATGGGTGGATCTCTTCCGGTTCGGCCATCGGACCGGCATCGATCTGCCGAACGAACGCTCCGGCACTCCGCCGACGCGCGCGACCAAAGAGATGATCTATCGCAGCGTTCTCAAGAGACAGAAGATGGATAAGGGCCTGGAATGGACCGAGAAGGATGAAGAAGAGGTGAAGAGACAGGCGAAGTGGACCGATTATGACATGGCGGCATCCGCTTTCGGCCAGGGGATGAATGCCTCGACGCCGATTCAATTGCTCCGCTATGTCGCCGGATTGGCCAACGGCGGCTATATGTATACGCCTCATCTCCTTTACCGCGGCGCCCCGGGCGGCGATCGCGAAGGTAAACAGCACCCCGAGGCCAAATTCGAGGATAAGAACAAGTTCACGGTGCCGATGGACGCGGAGATTCATGAGATTGTGCTGAAGGGGATGTGGAGCGCCGTCAACGCCGGCGGGACGGCGGGCGCGGCGGCGATCGAGGGGTTTGATGTGTGCGGCAAGACGGGAACCGCGCAAGTCGCATCAAAGGACAAGGCGGGCGCCAAGAATAAAGATCACGCCTGGTTCATCAGTTTTGCGCCGCGGGACAAACCCGAGATCTGCTCGGTCATTCTGACCGAGAACGCCGGAATGGGTGGTCGGCAGTCGGCGCCGCGCGCTAAAATAATCTATGAAGATTACTATCGTCGCACGCGCGGACTTGCTGAAGAGACGAAAGCCGAGGTCGCGAAGTAACAACTCCGTGTCCTGGGTTCCGGAATGCTGAGTGAAGAGCGAACTCGCATCGTGAACCTCGGGGCTGGCGGATTCACCGGTGAGTGCTATGTTTGGAATTAACCGCAGATACCTTTCCGATTTTGATTGGCTCTTGCTGGGGGTGATCTTACTGATCGCCGGCTTCGGAGTGCTTGAAATCTCCAGCGCGGAGCCGACGGTAGGCCTCTGGCGGCGGCAGGTCTTCGGAGTGGCGATCGGGTTAGTCGTGCTCTTTCTAGCGACGATGTTTGATTACCGTCGAATCGTCAATGCCGCGCCATACCTCTACATGGTGGGAGTCATCTTGCTGGCGCTGGTCTTGACGCCGTTAGGGAAAGAGGTCAATGGAAATCGAAGCTGGCTCTATTTCGGCTCTTTCCAGTTTCAACCTTCAGAGTTCGCCAAGATTTTTACGATCCTCTTTCTGGCATACTACCTTTCCGGGGTCAAGAAGCGTCCGCTTGATCTGCGGTCGATGATTATCGCCGGATTGATCTGGGCTGTGCCGACCGTTCTGGTGTTTATGGAAAACGACACCGGCAGCGCGCTCAGCTTCACCTCCTTTTTGGCCGCCATGCTTTTCCTCTCGGGAGTGCGCTGGAGTTGGCTCGCCGCAGCCTCAGGAGCGTTGGTCCTCGCTCTGATCGTCGCCGTGCCCTACGTGAAAACGTGCAAGAGCTATAAGTGCGAGCGGATCAAGTCGGTTTACTGGCCCGAGCTGGCAGAGAAGCGATTTCGTTATCAAAACGATCAATCGGAGATCGCCGTCGGTTCAGGTGGGATCGCGGGAAAGGGATTGAGGGGCAGTACACAGGGTCCATTAGGCTTCGTGCCGGAGGTCCACAACGATTTTATTTACGCCGTCGCCAGCGAGGAGACGGGATTCATTGGCAGCTTCGCATCGCTCGGTGCTTATCTCATGGTCATCACTCGTCTGATTCAGATCGCGCGAAGAGCGCGCGAACGAGTCGGATTGATGCTCGTCGCCGGCTTTGCCTCTCTGCTGCTTTACCACGTGGCAGTCAATGTTGGAATGGTCGTTAGATTGCTGCCGATTATGGGAATCCCATTACCTCTCATGAGCTTCGGTTCAACGTCAGTCGTCGCCACGTGTTTTGGCCTTGGACTGGCGATTAGCGTGCGCCTGCGACGCTTTGTGAATTGAGACCTCCGGTTGCCCGTCACTTCGACGAGCAACTGGGGATTCGATCAGGCGCACGAAGAAAAAGGTTTTCCCAGTGACAATAAATAGGTGCCGCGAGGGCAGCGCTCTCAGAAGAGAAGCGCGCAGGAGCGGTGTATATCAGACCGGAAAGCGTGTTGCTTTTGCCTCGTCGGGCAAACCCAGGTAGAAGTGTATCTGATCCCGGTCTGCAAGAATGGAAAAGGCAGTTGATAAGCGTAAGCCGTCGAATGGTGCCCTGTTTATTTGGGTTGATGGCTTGCGACTTAAAACTCCCCCTTGAGACAGGAGACTTTTAATGTCGAAAGAATTGATCGTAAGCGTCAATGGGCGCGAAAAGAAAATTGCAATAGTTGAAGACGATGTCGTAACAGAGTTTTACGTTGAACGTGGAGACGAGAACCAGGGAATCGTCGGAAATATCTATAAGGGCCGCGTCATGAAGGTCCTGCCTGGTATGCAGTCAGCTTTTGTCGATATCGGGTTGGAGCGGGATTCATTCCTCTACGTCTCTGACTTCTTTGATGATGATGAATTCGAAGAAGGGATTGTTGAAGAGAGGAAAGAGGTCGTCCGCCAGGTTCCGAGGCAGGATCGCGGCCGTCCGGTGCGCGAGGCCCCTCGTGTCGAGAATTTCACGGTTGCTGAACCCGAGGAAGACAAAGAGCTTGATCTACGCGTTGCGGCATTGAGCCATATCGAAGAGCTCTCGACGGAGCCGATTATCGAATCGGAGCAAGACGACGAGAGATTGGAATTGGGCATTGTTGAAGCCATCGCCGAATCGGAGATCGAAACAAAACCTGAAGCTCATACCGGCAGCCCGCGTCAACGGCGCCAACGCCGGTTGCGCTATTCCGAGCCCGAAGGGGAAGAGGAAGGCGAGACCCGGCCGGCTGAACAGACCGGCAGCGGGAAAGCCAAGGTGGTCGAGGCTGAAACGGAAGAAGATCCCACCGGCCGCCGTCGCCGCCGCCGCCGCCGCCGCCATGATTCTGCAGACGGTGAGCCGGGAGTAGCCGAGGCTGAAGAGCCGGTCGAGGAAGCGATCGCCGAAGTGGAGCCGGCGGGGGTTTTCGAGCGAACCCCTTTCGTCATCGTTCATCATGAGCCGCTCGAACGCATCACCGATGACGATGTCGCGGCGACGGAAGGCGAAATGCTCAAAGATGCGTTATTGCAGGAGCGCATCGCAGAACGTATTCATGAAGAAGAGCGCCGCACTTCATTACTTGAGGTCGAACCGACTCCGGAAGTTCACGTCGGCGCCTGGCAACATACGATCGGCCATAAGACGGATTTCGAACGCATCAGCGACGATCCGGCGGAGCCGGTCGATGAGGAGGCGAGGCCCAAGGTTGTTCATGAGTGGGGAGAGCAAGATGAAGCCGCCGAGGACTCGGCCGGCATAGAGAGCAATGAAGAAAGAGATGATGAGGCGGATGAGAGGTTAGTCCATCGTCTGGTCGAGATCGACGATGACGTCGAAATGCTTCATCTCGATCCGCGGGCCAACTCTGAGAACGAAGAGCAGGATTCGACTGAAGAGGCCCATCATGACGAAGATCTGAAAGATGCGACGGCGGGGATTCGTCAACGTCCACGGCGCGGGGAGTTTGCAACCCGGCGCGGCGGTCGCGGGCGTCGCCGCGGCGGGTTTCGACCGCGTCCGGCAGCCGCCGAAGCGCCCGCCGAAGTCGATGAAGTGAACGGCGATCATGACGAAGAGCAAGAGCCGGCGTTCCCTTCGCTCTCTCGGCCGTCGGATCGTTTTCATCGACCGGTGATTACCGATCTCTTGCGCGAGGGGCAGGAGATCATCGTGCAAATCGCGAAAGAGCCGATTGGGCAGAAAGGCGCGCGCATCACGTCCCATATCGCGCTGCCGGGACGTTATATCGTCTATATGCCGACGGTCGAACACATCGGGGTCTCGCGCAAGATCGGCACCGACGAAGAGCGCCAGCGTCTGAAACGGACGCTCCATCAGCTGCGCGCCGAGGCAGGCATGAGCGGCGGTTTCATCGTCCGCACTGCGGCCAGCGGGTGCACCGTCGAAGAACTCCGTGAAGATATGCAGTACCTGATCCGGACCTGGACCGATATTCGCCGCCGCGCCGAGCGCGCCAAGGCTCCGCTCATCGTCCATCGCGACCTCGATCTCGTTCAGCGCATCTTACGCGACCAATTGTCGTCGGATTTTAATGCGATCCGCGTTGATAACGAATTTGAATATGAGCGAATCGTTGACTTCGTCAATCGTTTTGCTCCGAAACTCGTCAACCGCGTCAAACTCTATACGAAGGACACGCCGATCCTCGAGCACTACGGCGTCCAGGGAGAGATCGACAAGGCCGTGAAGCCGAGAGTCTGGTTGAAATCGGGCGGGTACATCGTGATCAATCAGACCGAGGCCCTCGTCGCGATCGACGTCAATACCGGCAAATTCGTGGGCAAATCGAATCGGCTCGAAGATACCATCGTCAAGACGAACCTCGAAGCGGCGAAAGAGATCGTGCGCCAGATCCGCTTGCGTGATCTCGGCGGGATCATCGTCCTTGATTTCATCGATATGGAAGAACGCCGCAACCGCCAGAAAGTGATGCAGGCTTTAGAACTGGAGATTCGCAGCGACCGTTCACCTTCCAAAATCCTCCAGTTCAATGATTTCGGATTGGTCGCGATCACCCGCAAAAGGGTTAAACAATCGCTCGAACGCACGCTCTGTACGCCCTGCAATTATTGCGGCGGCGGCGGCATGATCAAGAGTTCTCAGACGATCTGTTACGAGATTCTGGCGGAATCGCGCCGCGTCTCGAAGGAGGTTGACAGCCACAATGAAGTAATTCTCCGAGTCAATCCGGAGGTGGCGAAAGCTCTCCGCAGTACTGAGCGTGATATTCTGGTAGAGATCGAGTCTTATCTCGGCGGCGTGGTCACAATCAAGAGTGATCCGACCGTTCATCAAGAGCAATTCGATATTGCGCTTGCCTGATTGAACGCACTCGGTCGGTTTTTGCCGGGCCGGGATTGTTGTTGATAGATTGAATGGGACAGATGTCCCGCGAGAGAACGAAAACACGCGAAGAGAGCGAGACAGACCTTTAGTCTTGCTATCTTCGCGTGTTTTCGTTCTCTCGTGACCTTGTTGTCGAACCTCAGCGCAAAAAGGAGTCGATTATGAACTCTCAAATGTTTCGCTGGCCGGCGCTCGCGGCACTCCTCATCGCTTGCTCGTTGATTGCGCCGTCGCAGGATCTTAATCTGGAATCGCTCCGCGGACGCTGGAGCCTGGTGTCGGAGACGGATCAACGGCAGAGCGAGATGATCGCCGACCTGCACATCGATCCTAATGGGAAAGCGAAGTTGGTCATTCTTTCGGCAGCGCACGGCGACGATGGAATCTTCACGGGCAAACTCACAGGTCAACAACTTCTGCTCAATGGCCAATATGAAGGATCGGAGGCGAAGCTTGAATTGACCTTCACCCACGACCGGGCGAGCGGCAAAATGATGGGCGACCAGTGGAGTACAAACATTAGCGGCCAGCGAGTCCAGGTGATCGCTTCGGAGATTCCGGTCTCTCGATACGAGATGCTCTTCGACGCCGTTTGGAACGGAGTCAGCAAGTACTTTTACGATCCCAAATTGAATGGGGTCAATCTGGCGGCAGTCCGCCAGCGACACCTGCCGCACGTCAAGGCGGCGCGCAGCGACAGCGAACTGGTCATCGCGATCAGACAATCTCTCCGCGAACTGCACAGCGCAGATACCGACTTTCTGCTCTCGACCGGCAGACCGATGACGAAACTCAAAACAGATCGAGTCACCTGGAAATCGCTCTCGCCGGGCATGATCTATCTCTCCATCTCGAATTTCATCGGCGATGATTTGAGACAGTTCGACGCGATGCTTGATCGCGCAATGGATGAGGTCAGCAAGCATCAGGCGCTCGTGCTCGATCTGCGCGGGAACAGAGGCGAGAATCTGGAAGCGGCCATGGCCGCGCTCAATTTCCTGTTGCCCGAGGGGCGTTCGATCGCTTATTTCGCGACGCGCGACGGTTTGGCGCGCCTGGGCGTCTCTTCGATCGACCAGATCGATCCGCCCTCGCTGCCGGCCGCCTTCATCGACAACCAGATCGGAATCAGCAAGTTTCAAGGCGCAGGGATGTATCTGGCGGGCGGCAAATACAAGCGCCCATATTTGGGGCGCATGGTTGTTCTGGTTGACGAAAGCTGCGCGGGAAGTTGTGAGCTGTTTGCGGCGGCCATGAAAGAATCGGGCGCGGCAACTTTAATCGGCAGGCGTACGAGAGGAGCCCTGCTCTCCTCTTCGCCGGTGACCTTCACTTCAGTTAAATGGATTCCCATGTTCAAGAGCGATATTAAAGGCTGGAGAATGGATTTGCCGATGATGGATCTTCGCACAGCCGGAAGGATGAAGATCGAAGGCAAAGGAGTGGATCCGGATGTGGTAGTGGAACGATCATCGACAGACGACGCCGAGTTGAAACGCGCCGTGCAATGGCTGGCAGAAACCAAACGTCACTAGCTTCCGTTCAAAGCTCGAAACGGAGAATCGCTGTTAACCTTCGGTCTTTCCGACTACGATCAATCCGATGGTCACATCACCCGCCTTCGTTGGGACTTTCGTTTCAAGGATGACGTGTTCGTGCTCGTTCTTGACCGCTTTCGGCAGCCCTTCAGGGGAATCTACCTGCACCAGACTCCAGACCGAGGGATGGCCGGTCCCCGAGGCATTGCGACTGAGTTTAAGAAGGTCGTCGATTTTCATGCGAGCCGCGGGATCCTTATCCTCCGTGATTGGGCTGGCCAGAAGAAAATCGCGGGCCGGCGAGACGCCGAGATGGTTGCCGTCTTGCAGAATCAATCCGTAGCGCAAGGTGTAATAGCCGGCTTTGAGCCCCTGGCCGCGGAAGTCTGAGGCATCCGCTGGGAAATTGATGACGCCGACAAATGTCCCTTCGCCGAGTTGCCCGAAATTCGCTCCGGCGACTTCGTCTTTAGTGGTTTGAATGTTTTTGCCGAACCAGATCTCGCAAACCGGCTTGCCATTCTCATTGAGGACGCGCAGCCCTTTGGAATCGAGCGCCTGACGCACTGCTTCGGGAACCTTGGTCTCACTCAGCGCACCTGCCGGTTCGACTTTATAATCAGCAACCTTATTCGCCAGCTTATTCGCCAGAACGACCGGTATCAAGGCGAAAAGTAAAAGAGCAATAAATACCTGCTTCGTCATCAAACCTTTCAAACCTCTTAAAATGGAGGAAAACACAAATCCCTGATCCCTGATCCTGTAGACATCAGGGATCAGATCTGGATCGCTGCGTTAACGAGCAAAATTGCCGACAAACGCGCTGCGTTTTTCGCGTAGTGTCCAATCCACGCCGAGACCATCGCCTTTGAACTGGTCGAGCACTGCCACTGCGGGCATCGAGTGCGCGGTCCTGGCGAGTGGCGGATAATAGGTCTGTTCATTGCCGCAGATGTGATCCTTGGCCGTCAGGCTGCGCGTGATGATGCCGGCCAGGTCGCCGGCTTTGACGCGGCCGGCGGTCGGATGCTCGCCTTCATAATCAACTTCCAGGCTGATTGGCGCGACTTCGGTACGGATGACATTCTTGAAGAGGTCTCCGGCCATCGCTTGCGCAAATGACTTGAGGGCCTGGCGTTGTTCCGTTGATGCCTTGTCATCGACGATCAGAACAGCCTTGGCCGGATAAGGGTTTTCAAACGGACTGCCGAGTGTTCCTGAAGCCTTCGCCACGCCGACAACGCTCAGGCCATCAAGTTTGACGCCGTCCCATTCACCTTTTGAGACGCGCCACGCGAGAATCGCCTGATCGCCGACCAGGTTGAGCTCCGACATCGCGAAGCAATGGCCGGTATAGACGTCGGCATTGCGCGATTCGATATATTCGCCATAAATCTGCTGTGCCTGCGTCGCCGTCGCAAGCGCCATCACAACAAAGCACATTAATGGGATTAATGATAGTTTCTTCATTTACCGCCTCCTTTGATCTAGCGAAAGTGCCGGATGCCGCGGTTTTCGCTCGCACGACATCCGGCATCCAATTCCTCATCGACTCTGATTAAGCCCCATGGTTAGGCTACCGTGAATGCCTGGCAATGACAACCGCGTCCTGACGACGCACACTGCTCAGGCTCAGCCAACTTTCCATCAGGCCCCAGACAGGTCTGGGTGTGCAGGCACCAGAAGATTCCGGTGTTTGATGATTGTACTGTCGGATCGTGCTCGGCCCAAATGAACATCCCTTTCCAGCGCAGAGCCGCGCAAAGATTGGGGCGATTCGTATCATAACGTTCAGCTTCAGTCATCTTTTTCTCCTTTCGAGAGATGCCGGCTACCGGATGCCGGAAGCTTCGATCATCCGGCATCCAAGATCTAATCTCTCCGGCGATCTATCCAGCTGCTTGCAAGATCGCGCGTTTCACGGCGACTCGCGCCAATTGGACTTTGTACGCATTGCCACTGAGAGGTTTCGCATTTGCCAGAGCAATCTTGCCGGCCTCTGCCGCGGTCTCTTCGCTGATCGTCTTACCGACCAGGAACTGTGCCGCTTCATTAGCGACCCAGGGAACGGGCGCCACATGGCCCATGACAATGCGTGCCGTTTTAACCTTTTTGCCATCATCGAGAGTCAGCGCGACTGAAGCGGAAGCCAGCGGCCAATCGAGGGCCTCTTTCTGCCGTACTTCGTATGTCGCGTTGCGTACACCGAGCGTTCGCGGAATCGAGATTCCGGTGACGATCTCGTTGGGTTTGAGGGCATACTCTCGCTCGTTGTCGGATTTCGGAGTGACAAAGAACTTATCAGCGTCGATTTCGCGTTCGCCTCCGGGACCGAAGACCTTGATCTTGGCGGCAAGCGCGATGAAAGCCGGCGCGAGGCTCGACGGATTGACGAAATAGGCAGGACCTTCGTTACCGATGATCGCGTGGTAACGGTTATCCCCGTTTGGAACCAGCGATTCGCCATTTTCATTCTTGGCCAGCAGCCCGAAGCCAGCGCGGTAATACCAGCAGCGCGGACGTTGACACAAATCACCGCCGACCGTCCCCATATTACGAATCTGTGGGCTGGTGATCCCTGCGGCGGCTTGCGTGACGGCGGGAAAGCCCTTGCCGAGCGCTTCAATCAACCGGTCGATAGTCGCGAGCGCGCCGATCCGTGCCGAACCGTCACGCGGCGTCGTGATCGTCTCGAGGTCCTTGATGCTCTTGAGATTAATGACTCGCTTTGGAGTCGCAAGATAGTCCTTCATAAGGCTGATCAGGTCAGTCCCGCCCGCCAGGACTTCCGTCTCGCCCCATTCTTTGCCAAGCAACGCGACTGCTTGTTCCTTGGTTGTCGGGCTGGCGTACTCAAATTTTTGCATTGGCCCCTCCTTTCTTTTCGAGTGCGGCGAGCACTCGATCCGGCGTCAACGGGATCGTCGGCACGCGCACGCCAATGGCATTGGCGACCGCGTTCGAAATCGCCGCGCCGGGCGAAACCGTCGGCGGTTCACCGAGCCCGATCGGACCGCGCTCGTCATAACCTTTACCGGTCATCATATGGACTTTGAATTCGCCAATGTCCGCCAATCCCGCGAGTTTGTAAAACTCCATGTTCGGATTGAGCATGCGGCCGGTCTGCGCATCCATAATCTTTTCTTCATAGAGCGCAGAGCAGATGCCCATGATCATTGCGCCGTAGACCTGGCTCTCGGCCGTCTTCAGGTCGATGACGAGGCCGCAATCCTGGACGGCGACGAAGCGGTTCATCTTGACGACTCCGGTCTCGAGATCGACCGAGACGTCGGCCATCTGCGCGCCGCCGACGCCGGCCGATGCCAGTGTCTCTTTACCCGGCTGTTTGCCGCGAGCCGTGATCGGTTGGGTACCGAGTTTGGCGCAAGCCTGTTGCCAGGTCATGCTCTTACTTGCATCTCCGATCACTTGAATTTTGCCTCCGACGGCTTCGAGTTTGTCGGGAGTTGTGTTCATGGTAGGAGCGACCTTGGCCAACAGCTCATTCAACGCATCGGTCGATGCTCGCCTGGTCGAGGAACTGACGCCGCCGATCGTGGTCGATCCGCCGGACGAGCCGGAGGGCGGGAAGCGGTTGTCACCGATCAGGACTTTGACCCCTTCAAATGGCAACCCGAGGGTCTCCGCCGCGACAATTCCAATGGCGGTTCGCGTGCCGGTCCCCAGGTCTTGCGTTCCCAGTTTCACCTCGACCGCGCCATCCGGATGGATCGTGACATCGCAATCACTCGCGTGCGGACCGCCGCCCCAGGTGTGAATCGAAAGACCCAGTCCGCGTTTGACCGTCTTCGTGCTTCCAACCGCGCCTTCGCCGCGCGGACGCCAGAGCTTCTTCCATTCGATCAGTTCCGCCGCCTTGAGCAATTCGTCCTTGTAGACGTTGGCGCGCGCGCCGGTCAACTCGATATTCTTGATGAAGAATTCGAGCGGATCCATGCCGATCTTGGCCGCGAGGTCTTCGAGCGCGCCCATCGTCACCAAACAGGCCTGCGGATGATTCGGCGCGCGCCACGCGCGTTGCGGGCCGACGTTGGTCGCAATGCTGTGATGTTGGGTTTTAGAGTTAGGGATTTGCCAGACGTAAGGATAAGGCGGCATGCCGGTCCCGGCCGGGCCGCCGCTCCCCCATGATTCCGACTCCCAGGCGATGAGTCTGCCGTCCTTGGTCGCGCCGACTTTGACCTTGGCGTATGCAGATGGACGTGAACCGGCGACCATCAATTCAGCATCACGTTCGAGCATCAGCTTGACCGGTTTGCCATCGACCATCTTTGAGACTTTCGCCGCTTCGAGGCCCCAGCGATCGACCGGAAACTTGCTGCCGAATCCACCGCCGATGTGCTCCATCTTGATGCGCACGTTTCCGGCCGGAATGCTCAGGCCGCGGGCAAAATCGCCGCCATTGCTGGAGACCGATTGTGTAGATTGATGAACCAGCAGATGCTGGTCGTCTTCCCACTCGGCAACCAAACCATGCGATTCAAGGCAGCAGTGAGTGATCACGTCGTTCCCGTAAACACCTTCGATGACCACTTCCGCTTCTTTGAATGCCGCATCGGGAGTGCCTTTGGTTTGTTCAGTCGGCGGTCGGCGATTGGTGGCCGGCACTTTGTCGAGGTTTTGTTCGTTGACAAAGTGGGGCAGCTTCTCATACTGCACTTTGATGGCGCGGATCGCATCTTCAGCCGTCGGTTCATCGACTGCCGCCACGAACACGATCTCATCACCGGCCCATTGAATCTCAGTGCCGACGTCCTGAATGATCTTGACGGCCTTGACGCCGGGCATGCTCTTCGCCGCATCGATGTTGATGCTTGTAATCTTGGCGTGGGCGTAAGGCGAGCGCAGGATCTTGCCGAAGAGCATTCCGGGGCGATTGATGTCGAAGGTATATTTCGCCTTGCCGGAGACCTTGAGCGGGCCATCCACGCGCGAAATGCGTTTGCCGATCAAGCTACGTTTGCCTTCTTCAGGCCATTTGTACTCAGCCATTGCGCTTGCCTCCTTTCGACTGCTGTGCGGCCTGGGCGACAGCCGCTTTGATGCCGGCATACGTGCCGCAGCGACAGAGGTTTCCGCCCAGATTCATCTGAACCTGCTCCGGCGTCGGATTGGGATACTTGTCGATCATCGCCTTGCACGCCATGACAAAGCCGGGCGTGCAGAAGCCGCACTGTTGCGCGTCGTTATCGACGAAGGCTTGCTGAACCGGATGCAGTTTGCCGTTTTGTTCCAGCCCTTCGACCGTCTGAATCTTTTTACCTTGCGCCTCAAGGGCAAGCACCGTGCAAGAATAGACGGCCTTTCCATCCATGATGACCGTGCAGGCGCCGCAGGTGGCGCGATCACAGACGCGCTTGGCTCCGGTAATGTCGAGGTCATTGCGCAAAGCATCGAGCAGCGTCACACGCGGCTCGACTTTGGCGGTTTTATTGTTTCCGTTGATACTGAGGGTGATGTCGATTTTGTCCGGGCCGAGAATCTTAACATCGGCTCCGGCGGCCTTCACGATCTTTTCGCTTTTAGCGACAAGAGGGATCGTGAGAGCAACACTTGTTCCTTTGAGGAAATTACGGCGCGACACCCCACCTTCTGTTTTTGACTCCAATTCGTTGGGAACATTGTCGGACCGTTCATCGGGACTGCTCATCAGCTACCTCCATGAGTTGTGGACAGATTGACGATTACTTGTAGAGAACATGGAAGACTTTTGATTGCGCCGCAAGAGCGCGGACGCGATCATTATTTGCTCGGTTACAGATGATTATTCCGAAACTGCGGGAGGGCAGAGTATAACAAGAGGTCTCCGGGGTGACAAGAATAGCTAATGGACAGAGATCAAGCGAGATCCATCAGGCCGCCCGCATCGAAGCCCGGAATTGCTTAAGATTTTATCCTCTACTCTTAATCTTTGATCCGGTCGAGTTTGAAGATGGGCGCCGGGACCTTTTCACTGGTCGTAACTAGCGACTTGCCATCGAGGGTGTAACTGATGGCTTCACCCTGGCGTTCACGAGAGAGTTTGACGTACTTCGGGGTTGATTTGAAGATCGACTCGAAAGCGCTGCCCTGAGGGCGCGTCATTTCAAAGGCGCCAAGGTAAGTTCTGACAACTACCCGATTGCCATCAGGAGAAGTTGCCGCGCCTGTTACCAGCAGCAACTTCGAGATCTGGTTGACCGCTTCGCCTTCTACTTTTTCGAGTGTCGCGGTGACATTGGGACGCAACGGCAAGGGAAACCGATAGACTCCACCGGGCAGAGACAGAGTTTTGGTGACGAGGTAAGGCCGTCCATTGGTCGGATCGATGAAGATCGCCTCGGCATCGTGACGACCATCGGGATAACGAAACGGGAAGGCTTCGGCGGGTTCCGTCTCGCCGTCGCTGACGCCTTTGGAGAGATCAGGTTCTTTGACGCGATAGATCGTCAGGTCGTCACGATTCAAATCATTATCGCCGGAATCTGCAATGTAGAGCATCGGCTTGCCATTCTTGCCGATGAAACCGCCGATGTCTTCCCAATCGCGATTACGCGCTCCCTGAACCGTGTATCGTCCGAGCAACTTGCCGTTAGAATTGACGACGTAAAGACGCGCTTTATCGCCGCTGTCATTGTGCATCCACCATAATCCCTTGGCCGTGTGGCTTGGCGTCATGCCGGAGATTTCGCGGAGTGACGGATCGGTAATTTCGCCGATCTTGACCGCTTCGCCATAGATTCCCGGATCATCGAAAGCAAACTTAATATCAACCAGATAGAAACAGAATGAGAACAGACCAAGAACCAACAACAACTTTTTCAACATATTTCGTCAATTTCGTCTCTTGTTACTTCTCTCACGGACATTCCGGACCGCCTCGCGAAACACGCGCGGCGTCATTCCTGTCGCCTCCCGAAAGACCTTCGTAAAGTGACTCTGACTGGTGTGGCCGACCTGCGCTCCGATCTCGGCGATAGGCAGGTCAGTCTCGGCCAACAACCGCCGTGAGCGTTCGATCCGCAAAGAGGCCAGATAAGCGTGTGGCGTGGCGCCTGTGATCTTCTTGAAGAGTCGTGCAAAATGAAACTCGCTCAAATAGGCGGCCGCTGCGATTTCAGAGAGACCCAATTCGCGCCCGCAATTGTCGTGCATAAACTCTACCGCCCGTCTCAAACGGCGATCGACCATTCCGACGCGCGAGAGCTCGATCTCATCCGATCGCTGGACGTTGATCTGCGTCCGGAGGAGATAAACGGTCAGCTGACCAATCAGTGAACCGATTACTTCGCGCCAACCGGCATCGACATTTTCCAGCTCGCCGGCAATCATTTCAAGCGTCTGACGCATTCGTCCGTCATCAGTTAGGGGGACGAGCGGCCGGCGGAAGAGGAGGTGAGAGCCGGTGCGGTAAAGGCGCAGCCGCGTCGCCGTTTCAATCAACAGTTCCGGCGCCAAACGAATGATCAGCAATTCGCTGCGGCGGCGATTTGGTGCGATCTGAATTGATTGATTTGGATTGACCAGGAGGCTGGCTCCTGTCGGAATCTCGGCGATTTGAGATCGGACCAGATAGACCAGGAGAAAGTCCGGCCGCGATGGCAGCTCGCACTTCCGGAGGGTCAGAATGCGAAGCTCAATAGAAAAATTGGGCTCGATAATGATTCGGTGTTGGGACATTCGACGCCGGCACTCAGTCGAATTCGAGAAATAATTTGGCCTCGACCTGTTTCGCGAAAAAGCGAGCGTGGGTGTTGCTGAAGATCACATGATAAACGCCCGGCGCAAGACCGACGTTGACGTTTTTTGAGTTGAGTACTTTCGATTTGAAGTACGAGGACGAACCGTTGCGGTCGGAAAATTCACGCAGGCCCTGGTCATCGACAATCATCATATAAATATCGTCGCCACCGCCGGATGCAGAGACGTACCCGGTGATGTGGGCGTTGGAGTATTCGCCTTTCACGACGAATTGATACGAACGGAAACGCCGCGGCTGGATCAGCATCGACTCGCTCACGATTGTTTGTCGCTTGCTTTCGGGCGGAGCAGCCGAGACCGGCACAGACGCGGATTGACCGCCGGCCTGCGTCACCTCGACTGTCGGCGGCTGTGGCGTCGGCGTCACTTTAGGGCTCTCACCGCCGGTTGCAGATGGTGAGGTTGCCGCCAGTCCGGTCCGAGACGGCATCTGATGATTTTGGAAAAAACTGAGCATTCCAAAACTCACCGAGACCATCGCGGCACATCCGGCGAGGATCAGCATGGTATTCGAGACGCCCGGCGCGCTCTCGATCTTACGGCCACAACGAGTACAAAACGTGGATTCTTCGGGGATTTCCTTTCCACACTTCGAGCAAAACACAGCAAAAAACCTTTCGGATGGCGAAACATTCGATCCCGGAGCAATTGATTGCGAGAATTAATTATTCCGCAACCCGGAATCATTATAGATTCGGTAATCTATCTCCTGAAAGATTGTATCTTTACTTTCGACATCTGCAAGCCATGCTTTGTCGATCTGATTTTGATTGATCATCTCATAGATTCGCGTAAATCGATGGATGTGGTCTTTGAAGCGTTTGACGGCATATTGCGTCATCGTTCCGGTGGTGATGATAAAAGCCCAATCGGACGATTGGGCGAGCAACAATTCGCGGGCGGCCTGATTCAATGCACGCTGCAGGATGCCTTCCGCCGCAGGAAATCGTCCCGCCAGTTCGACCATTCGTCTTTCGGCCGCATGCTGATGCGGATAGATCCAATCGGTCTGCCCGTTGATCCAGACGCGATTGTACCCTTCGGCGCCCCACGACGAGGCTGATGGCGTCTGAGTCTGATTGTTCGGAAAAATCTGCAGATAATCGATCGGCGAGATCGATTGAATCTCGTCCTGGTCATAATGCAGTTTCTTGAAGAGATAGAAGAGAAACTGTGGCCCCTCGAACCACCAGTGGCCGAAAAGCTCGGCGTCATAGGGCGCAACGATATTGGGCGCGCGCCTCAATGTCGAAGATAAATATCGCGCTTGAGCCTGGCGATTGTGTAAGAAATTGCTGGCGTGGTCGGCGGCGCGTTCAGTCGCCCATTCCGGAACGTAGGGCTCTTTTTCGTGGAGCTGAACCTTGCCCGTAATGCGGTGATATTTGACTCCGATATTGCGCCTTACCCCGTCGTCGTGCAGATACGGTTTAATGTATTCGTAATCGTGCGCGTCGTAACCGAGGTCGCGATAGAACTCGCGATAATTCGGATCACCCGGATAACCGATTTCGGAGCTCCAGACCTGCTCGCTTGTTTCGGTATCGCGGGCAAAGACGGCGATGCCTTCGGGAGTAATGACCGGAGCGTAGATGCCCCGTCGCGGGCGCGGATTGCCGTAAAGAATCGCGTGCGCATCGGAGATGAAGAATTTAATGCCGGCCTCGCGCAGGTACCGATCATCGCCGGGATTGAAGGCGCATTCCGCGAGCCAGATGCCGCGCGGCGGCCTGCCGAAATGTTTGATGTAGTTTTCGCGGGCGATCTGAATCTGTGCGCGTTTGACCGTCTCGTTCGACATCAACGGCAAAAAACCGTGGGTCGCGCCGCAAGTGATAATCTCCAAAAAGCCTTCATCCTGTAACTGTCGAAAGCCGCGCACGATATTGCGGTGATAGACGTTCTCAAAGACTTCACGGCATTCGTTGAAATGCCTGCGATACATGAGCGCCGCCGAGTGAAAGTTGGACGCTTCTTTTCTGGTCCGCTCGACCTCTTTCTCGGCCAATGTGCACAATTTGTCGAGATGCCTGACATAGCGTTCCTGGAGCAGGGGATCGCAGAGCATCTCGCACAGCGGCGGAGTCATCGACATCGTGAGGCGAAACTTCACTCCTTCGTCCCGCAGGTGATTGTATGCGATCAACAACGGAAGATAGGTCTCGCTGATCGCTTCATAGAGCCAATCCTCTTCAAGAAAGTCCGGGTACTCGGGATGACGCACAAACGGCAAATGTGCGTGTAGAACTAAACTGAGATAGCCGATGGTCATAAATTCGGAAGTTTAACTATTCATGCTTGGCAACCACGGACCCGGCCCGACGTCGGTCGGCGTAGCAACGGGCGATGGAGGCTGTGGGATGTTGTCGGACGAAGACGCGTAACTCAATTCAGATGCGACCTGTCCCAGTTTTTCTGCCAGATAGATGGTCACCGGTTTGTCGATCTGCAGTTCGGTTTCGCTCTTCGCCGTGTCTTCAGCCAAAATAGCGCGACGCAACAATTCAGGGAGGTAGCGTAGCAACAGCATATATCCGAGTTCACCATCACCCATCCGGCTGACGATGGCGAGGAAATTCCGGACGAGATCGGTCAACTCCTCCTGGTTCAATCGATCCCACCATCTGTCGTAATCGCGCCCCGTCTGGATGTCGGCCATGGCCATCATCAACCGGCGGAATGAAGCGGGCAGTGAATCCCAGATGGCGTTGCGCGCCCCGGCCGGCGCGGCTCCCGCGCCGGGTAAGAGGCCGTCGAGCGTGAGCAGGCGATCCGGCACCAGATGGCTATCGCGCAGCACGCGTAAATATTCATCGGCTGAAATGCCGTAATCCGGCTCTTCGTCGATTTGATCCGAAGGCCAGCCGCGCGGAGTCAAAACCGACTGCGAACTGAGGAGCCTGATGTATCCGAATTGCGGAGAGCGCAAACCCAATTCGACGCGATATTGCCTGTCTGGAAAGACATTGAACCAGTATTCGCGGGCGAATGCGGCATCGAAGAAGACCGCGATGTTGTTGGTCTCATCGATCAGTTTGAGCACCGTGTGGAAGTTGTTGGTCTCGTTTGTCGGAAAAATCTTGGACAGCCGGTCGAAAGGATTCTCCTTCAACTGCCAGTAGACGAAGAGATGGAATGGGTCCTGGATCATCGCGCGCATCATATCGAAATCGTAATGCGACGGCAGCGGAAGCCCGGTGTCGATGATTGGTTCGGCCGGAATCTCCTCTTCGGCCTCCAGTATCTCAGCCGGCACTTCATCCGGGACGACGACTGGTTCGAACGGATTGCGGCCGACAAGTGGAATCAACGATGACAGATCAAAGAAGAAGGGCACAGGTGTCTTCTCCAAAACAAAATTGCGCTAAATTACTGACGGGAGACGATCTTTAACTGCGTGATGTTAAGACGATGGAATCAAACGGAAGCTTATGGGCAGGTCACCGGGTTGTCAAGTTATTGGAGGGAAAGAACAAACGGAAAGAGCATTAAACCCTTTCCGTTTGTCTGATGAAGTCGCCGGTTCAACCGCGACGGTTAAAAGGTGAAACGAGCCGCGAGCTGAATCACTCTTGATTCGGCCGCACCATTGAATTTACCGAACGAGCTGCGGATCGGATCGATCGCGCCTGAGGCGTCGCGCACGATATTGTTGAGATTCGTATCGAGCGTCGTGAACTGGGTATGGTTGAATGCGTTGAATGCCTCAAACCGCAGTTCGAGATTGCTCGATTCGCTCCAGAGCCGCGTCCTCTTCGAAACGATCAGATCGAAGTTGTTGATGCCGTTCGCCGCACGGAACTGGTTGCGACCCGATGTGCCGCGGCGGAAAGACGTGGACAAATCGGCCACCGCAGGAATCACGCGGAAAGCATCGGGATTGAATGCGCGCCGATCGTTACTGCGCGCGTCAACCTGGGTGAACGGCGCGTTGAGATCGGCGAAGCTGACGATACCCTCCGTCCCGACCGTGCCGGACGTATTGCCGACGCTGAACGGCGTGCCGGATTGGAACGTCGCGATGCCGCCGAAACTGAATCCGTCCAGGAGACGTCTCATCGGACCATTCAAACGCTTGGCGAAAGGCAGATCATAGATCCAGCTCAACACCAGGCGATGAGGAGCATCATCGCTGGAATAGCCCTTGTTAAAGCGGCGATCGATCACATCGAGGACGGAACGCTGCGTATCTCCCTCGTTGAGCGATTTCGAGAAGGTATATGCCGCCTGGAAGAGCAAGCCGTTGCTGTATCGTTTCTGCACTTGCGCTTCGAATGCGTCATACCACGACCGAGCATCCGAAATCAGCATCGGAATAAATGTCTGGACGGTATCGTTCAAACGTCGCTGGTTGACGTTGGCATTTGTCGCTCCTCTTGTTATCGGTGTTCCGGGGAGGGTGGGAATGATCGGAAGTTGACGGCCCTGTGGAGTGGGGAAGAAGGTGCCATAACCTGGATTGACCTCGCGCGTCGCATACAGCTCTCTTCCGCGGCTGCCGATGTAGCTGAGGCTGAGCACATAGTTGTTGAGGAAACTGCGCTCAATCGTCAGATTGTACTGCATGACATACGGTGTCCGCAGATTTGGATCGGGAGTAAAGTTCGGGAAGGCCAACAGCGGCGAGCCGACAGTTCGCGGCGCGGTGAGCGGATTTTGCAGTGATCCTCCATTGCCGTTGAAGTTCGGAAATGGATCGGGCGCGAACGGGTCGGCCAGCGTGCCGGCGCCGTTGCCGACGATCTGTGTGACGATCGAACCGAAACCCGGCGCGCCATTCTGCTGCAGAATGTTATCGCCGATGATCGCGCCGTAATAGATGCCGAAACCCGTCCGGATCACCGACTGATTGTTGCCAAACAATCTTTGCAGCCATCCGCCGGTGGCTTTCGGAGAATAGGCGATGCCGATCCGAGGCGCGAAATTGTTGAGGTCTTTGCTCGTGCCGCCCGCCGGCACCGTACCGCCGAGTACCGGATCGGGATCACCGACGAAGACCGGGCCGATCGGCGCGCGAGCTCCAGGAGTGACCCCGATCAATCGCCCGCCGACGTCCCTTACTTGGCCGCTGGTGAGTAGTTGCGAGGTCGCGCCGTTACGATAGTAGATAACGCGATTGTATTTGTCGGTCAAAGGAGAAGTGAATTCGTAGCGTAAGCCGAGTGAGAGCGTCAGATTCTCGCGCATCCGCCATGAATCTTGCCCGAAGCCTGCGACGGCCGTTTGCCTGAAATCGCGGTCCGCGCTGTTACCGAACTGGTAGAAGGTCGGATTGCCGAGCAGGAAGTCCGCGAAATCATCGCCGCTCGTATTGCCGCCGAGAGTCCGGGTGAACAGAATCCCGCCATTGTTGATGAAGAGAAAGGCACTCTGGCTGTAATACTTTGTCCCGTCGAAACCGAACTTGAAGCGGTGATCGCCACGTGACCAGCTGATCGAATCTTGAAGCTGGAAATTCTCCGGGATCCGCGCCTGCGGCCCCTGGACCGAGTTGCCGATCTGTAGATCGCCACGGTCGAAGAGTCTGATCTTGGGCGGCCCAATAAAGCGCCGATCGGCGACGAAATCATCGCGCGAGAAACCGATCTCGAGCGGCGTCGTCGTGTTCTGCGGCGAAACGCTGGGTTGATTGTTACGCGCATATCCGATCAGCAATGAATTGACGATCGTCGGTGACAGCACATAGGTGTGGCGCGCCACCATATTGTATGTGGTGCGCTTGTCGTCCGAGCCGAAACCGGGCACCGACGCTCCACCGAAAGCGAATGGCGCCGAATCGACCTGATCGAACCAATTGTAGGTGAAATTGATCGTCTGTTTATCGGTGATCAGAAAATCTCCGCGCCCGGTCAGATATTTGTTATTGGTGGGTTGATTGGCTACCGCCGGAGCCGATCCGCTCGCATCGCCGATCGGCAGGAACCGCAGGTAGTATTGAGCAATCTGATTGTTTGCAAACCGGCTGCTCGGGATTTGCTGCTTGACGATCGAATTCGGCGTCGTCGGCGAACCTGAGATGACCGGAAAAGGAGCGCCGGTCGCCGGATCCACCAGGAGGACCGGCAGTCCATCTGCGCCGCGACGCGCGGTGAAGATGCCGCTCCGCTCTTCTGCTGTTGGCAACCCGGAGACCACCTGCGTGGCGCCTGTGCTACCGATCAATTGGCGACGCTCTTCGTAATCGATGAAGAAGAACGCGCGGTCACGCTTCTCCATCCCGAGCGGGCCGAAGACCTTCTTCGGCAGCCAGAGTGGGCCGCCTAACTGGCCGCCGAACTCCTTGCGCTCAAAGCGGCGGCGGAAATCGTCGGTCGAAGGACGGCTGCCGGGGAGCGCTTTATCAAAATAGCGCGCCGCTGAAAGGAAAGTGGGACGATAGAAGAGCCGTGCGTTGCCGTGATAGCCCGAGGTCCCGCTCTTCGTCACGACATTGATGACCGAGCCGGTGTTGCGCCCGAACTCCGCCTCGAAGTTCGAAGTCAGCAAGCGAAATTCCTGCACGGCGTCGGGACGCGGCGTCTGGCCCGCGTTACTGCCGACCATGACCTCATTATTATTGCTGCCGTCGAGCGTGAGGTTGTTCTCGACGCCCCGGCTGCCGTTGACTCGAATCCCCAGTCCGGCGCCGAATGTATTTACCGGGACGTTCTGGTTGGATGGCATGACGCCCGGTTGGAGCAGCGCCAGATTGAGGACATTGCGGCCATTGAGCGGCAGTCCTATCACACGCCGCGGATCGACCGTCGTGCCCAGGGTCGGCGAATCACGGTCGATCAACTCCTGGCCTGCGGTGATCGTGATCTGGGAGTTGGCCCCTCCCACGCCGAGCGCCGCATCGAGCTGAACATTACGGTTCGGCTCGACCTTCGCATCTTTCAATCGCACATCGGTGAATCCCGTCGCCGAAATACTGATATCGTAAACAGCCGGTTCGATCTCGACGAATTGATAAATACCTTCGGCGTTGGTTTGTACTGTTCGAATCTCTCGCTGTTTTCCAACGTCGATGAGCTTGACTACTGCTCCGACAATAACTGCCCCATTCGGATCGGTCACTTTACCACTGATTGTACCTCGCGTGCCCTGCCCGAAACTTAGTGTAAATCCTATCAACATCCAGCTAATCGTTACCGCTAAACTAACTAAATAGCGCGGCGCAACAATCGACTGGATGCTTCTTAATTGACTTTCAGCTTGCATAATCTTCCTCCAGGTTCTATGGCAAATTCTATGGCTGGGTTCATCTTCCAAAAACTCAGTACATTACCTGTCAAATTGGAGCTTGTATTTGCTGGCCGCAACCAGGTTGGAACTATATCCACCCTTGTATCACTTCTTGGCGCTATTAAAACTGCAAATGCTATTCCGATTTAAAATGAGTATTTAATCCTCAACTAAGTCTCGTAAATTCAGGAAGGTTAGTATGGTATTGACCGAGAAATAGAAGACGATCTTCAGATTTTTGTACTGAGCGGTTTTCCAAAAAAAAGAGGGGCGGCCAGCAAGCAGGTCGCCCCTCAAGACTACGCAATCAAGAAAGCCTTAGAAGACGTAACGGATCTGGAAACGTCCGGCACGGCCGGCGGTCAATCCCGTAGCGGCCGGGATCGCGATGCCGCCGTCGTTGAGGCGGACATTGTTGAAGTTGGGATTCAACACATTACCGTCGCTCGGATCACTCGATCCGGGACGCGCCCAGGTATAGTTGGGATGGTTGAAGATGTTGAAGAACTCAAAACGCATCTCCAACCGGTGCCCTTCGAACGGCATCCGGATCGACTTTGTCAGACTGGCATCCGCGCGATTGGTCCAATTCGCGCGCAGCGTGTTGCGTCCAGCCAGATTGGTTCGCACGGCCGGGTCTACCAGGTAATACGCATTGGCTAACTGAATCGGGAACCCGTTCGCATCGCAATAGCCGGGCTGCGAGATCAGTGCATTGCAGAACCCAGTACTATTGGCGATGGCTACAGAGTTGCGCGGCGCGTTGAGATTATTGATCGACGGACGATCATTGAAGCTATTGAGATCGCCATTGAGATCGATGCCGCCCACATAGGGAGTCTCGACTGCACCCGATTGCAGGTTATAGATGCCGGTCAGCGACCACCCACCGAGGGCGTGTCCCATCCAGCCCTTCTTTGGACCGGGCATGTCCCAGATGAACGACCAGACGAGGCGATGCGGAATGTCAAAGCTGGCGACGCTGCGATCCGTCCGCAGGTTGAGCGGATCAGAGGCGCGGCTGCTGCCGCCCGAGGTGACATAGACCTCACTGTTGACGTTGTCGATCGCTTTTGAGTAGGTGTAAGCAAAGCGGAAGAGCTTCCCCTTGCTCAGGCCGCGTTCGACGCGCGTTTGCAGCGAGTGATAGTTGGAATCGCCGGAATTGGTGCGCATCGCGATGAGCCCTCGGTTGGCGGCGGGCCGGACATCATTGATCCCGAAATTGACCTCGCGGTTGAGGAAGAGACGCGTTCCACGCGAACCCACATACGCGACATCGACAACGAGATTACCGGGTACCTCGCGTTGGATCCCCAGGTTCCAGATGTGCGTCAGCGGATTGACGAGGTTCGGATCGATCGTATCGACGCGGGCGGTCGGATCGAGTGTTCCCGTCGTCGGCAATGAGTTGACGCCGGCACCGGCAAAGCCTCGGCCGCCGGCCGAAGTCCCTAGAGTCGTAGTGCGAAGAACATTGGGCGAAGAGGCCCCCGTATTGGTCAGGATGTTGTCGAAGAAGACATCATAGCTGATCTGATAACCGCCGCGGATGACGGTCTTATCCTGGCCGCCGAAAAACCGGTTGCCCCAGTGCGGCGTATACGCGAAGCTGAAACGCGGAGCGAAGTTATTGTTGTCTGCTTTCTGCTCCACTCGCGTGCTGAGCGGCGCGTCGAGGCCCGGGAAGGCCGGGAAAGGCAGCACATTTTGCGGGGTCCCGTAGTTCTCGTAGCGAAGCCCCAGGTTCAATGTCAAATTCGGGCGGACGCGCCACGCGTCATTGACGAAGTAGGCCTGTTGAAAGCGATTCGGATAGACCACCGGACTGCCAAACACCTTGTCGCCGAAAGTGCCCTGGGTGCCGGAGAATGCATCGACGAAGTTGCCGAAAGTTGGGAAGCCGCCGCCTGGCGAGAAGGTGAGGGTCCCGCGGTTGTTGAACGGCACCAGTTCCTTTGACAATTGACGGACCAGGTCGACGCCCGCGCGAATCGTGTGATTACCGCGAATGTGCGTGACCGTATCCTGGAATTGATAGTTGTTGAGGAATCTTCCTTGCGGAAAGGTCGGGTCTAATCCGACATCATCAATTGTCGTTCCGGCGAATGAGAAGATCGGTCCGACAAGTGCGACCGCCGGATTGCTCGCCTGGAAGAGGGCCGCGAACCGTCCGTATGAGAAGCGAAATTCATTGGTCAACGTCGGTGAGAAGTTACGCGTATGGCTGAAATAGAAGTTTTGCGAACGGCCCGGAACGTCAATCCCATATCCTTCAAAGGCCGACGGAATTTGATTGACGAGGGTTGAATCGTCGAAAACATAGCGGAACGAGAACGCATTCTTGGTCGAGGGCGTCCAATCGACGCGAGTTAACCACTGATAATCATTGAGCGGCTGCGAGACGTTGCTCGACGTCGCCGTTGCAAATGGAATCGCTGGGCGGCCACCGCCAAGTTCTACCGAGACCGGATTGGTTGTTCCACGCAGGTTGCCGACGATGCTCAGATAGCGGTCCAGATTTGCGCTCCGGCCCTGTGGAAAGAGCGAACGCAACAGATCGTATCCTTGTTGAGTCGGCACGACCGCCGAAGCCGCGGCCCCATTGGTGCGGAATGGAGAGACTTGAAATGTGCCGAAGAAGAAGAGCTTGTCTCTCTTGATCGGCCCGCCCAGCGAGAAACCATATTGATTTTGAATCGAGACCGGAACCGATGTCCGACCCTCGTTGTTCTTCTGGCCGTTGGTCAGAGAGAACAACGCGCTCGGCGCGATGATGTCATACGCTGAACCGTGAAACTGATTCACGCCGCTCTTGGTGATCAAATTGACGACCGCGCCGCCGCCGCGCCCATATTCGGCTGAATAATCTCCGCCGAGCACCGAGACCTCCTGATAACCGTCGCGCAAGCTCGGGATATAGGCCTGGCCGTTGATTGAAATATCATTATTCTCTGTGCCGTCGAGCAACGAACTGTTGGCGCGCGGGCGCAACCCGTTGACCGAAAATTCGGTCCCTTGCACAAAGCCGCTGCTCAATACTCCCGGATTGACTACGCCCGGCAGGGTGAAGACCAGGTCGACGGGATTGAGCGTCGGAACGGGCAGATCGGTAATCTGCCGCGCGGTGATTGTATTAATGCGTGCTCCATCCTGGGTCTGTAGATTGATAGCGGTGTCGGAAGTGACGTTGACGACCTCGCTCGCACTGCCGACTTCGAGTTTGAATGAGATCTCGGTGGTCTGTCCGGCCGCGACAATCACTTGATCACGCGTGACCACCTTGAAACCCGATGCCCCAATTTCAATTTTGTAGGTCCCCGGATCCACCGCATCAAGCCGATATGAACCCTCGGTCAGGGAAACAGTCTCGCGCGTCACATTCGTGGCTGTATTGGTCACCTTCACCGACGCGCCAGTGACGACTGCACCTGTTGGATCCACAATTGTTCCGACTACGACGCCCTTACTTGATTGCGCCCAACCCATCGAGCCGAACGCCATCAGTAATGCCGTCATCGCCAGCACAACCTTGATTCTTAACATACATTGACTCCTTCTGAATTTCTGAACTTATTTCGTTTGTTGATGGATCATTATTGGAACTGTTTCCAAATAAGTTTCTCTTCAAAACATCCTGTTCTTCCGCAAGCGCTATTCCAGATCACAAAATAGGTATCTTAGTAATTAGATATGCTAGGCAGGAGTTATTGATAGCTGAACCTGATGAACGACAGATAGATCTTTAATTGAAAAATTCGGATGAAAATACAGCTTATCGGATAAGACCACGGCGCTTGCCGAAGATGCTAAAATCTCCCCAAAAATAGTAGCTTTTTTAGGTAATTTAGGTAGATCATTGCTTGATAATAATAGTTAAAGTTATTTTATGAAAAATAACCACCGATAGATGGGGAACAAAAATCGATCTTTTGTCAAGAATGTTGATTGTTAAAGCGCGCTTCATTTATTTGGACGTAAATGATTCCAGATCTTTTGCAGAATGTTTTAAAATTATCGTTATAATCTCTGACGTATTGAGTAGAGAAATGGCGGAACAAAGAAAATTGAATGAAATGGAGCGGCGTGGAAGCGGCGAGAATCAGCAGACCATCACCGGTTCGGTCGAACGGGTGACTTATCACAGCGAGCAGAACGGCTACACGGTCTTGCGCTTTCATCTGCAAGGGCACAGCGAGCCGGTCACTGTGACGGGAAACTTCCCTTCGGTTTCGCCGGGCGAGAGCCTGCGTCTGACTGGTTGGTGGACCACTCATCCCCAGTACGGCGATCAATTCAAGGCTCTCGATTATGTCGTGGTGCGGCCGGCGACGATCGCGGGGATTCAGAAATATCTGGGTTCCGGGTTGATCAAAGGCGTCGGCCCGGTGACGGCCAAACGAATCGTCGATCATTTCGGCGAAAAGACTCTGGATGTCATTGAGAACGATCTTTCGCGCTTGACCGAAGTCAAGGGGATCGCGCGCAAGCGGATCGAGATGATCCAGAAGGCGTGGCAGGAGCAGCGCGCGATCAAAGACGTCATGGTCTTTCTGCAGAGTCATGCGGTCTCGACGCATTTCGCCGTGAAGATTTACAAGCAATACGGCAATGAAGCGATTGCGGTGGTCGAAAAGACGCCGTATCGCCTGGCCTCTGATGTCTATGGCATCGGATTCAAGACGGCCGATCAGATTGCGCGCAATCTCGGGATGCCGGCCGATGCGGAAGAGCGTCTGCGTTCCGGCTTGCAATACGTCCTGCTCAAAGCGACGGAGGAAGGTCATTGTTATTTGCCGGCGCGTGACTTGATCAAGCGCGCGGCTGCTGCGCTCGAGGTGGAGGATGAGGAGAAGCTCGGTCAGTCGCTCGAAAAGATGCTCGATGACGGTTTGTTGAAGGTCGAGGAAGAGGAGGAAGCGAAGTCGATCTATCTGCCGCCCCTCTGGCAGGCCGAACGGGGTGTTGCCCGCCGGCTCAAGGCGCTGCTCGAAAGGACCGTGCGGGTCGATGCCAAACGCGTCGAATCATGGCTCGGCCGCTTTATGGAGAAACATGGGATCGAACTTTCGGACGAGCAGCGGCGAGCGATCCACCGCGCGGCCGAAGAACGCGTGATCATCCTCACCGGAGGGCCGGGCACGGGAAAGACGACCACTCTGCGCACAATGGTTGCGCTCTTTCACGCCATGAAAAAAAGCGTTCTGCTTGGCAGTCCGACCGGTCGCGCCGCTCAACGTCTTTCCGAGGTCACCGGCTGCGAAGCGAAGACGTTGCACCGCTTGCTCGAATTCGATCCGTCACAGATGG
>Ga0081539_10001140_pt1 | contig 48226 bp, 32 predicted proteins | sample TabmetS4T2R2_FD_71023 | JGI IMG/M metagenome (GOLD analysis project Ga0081539, IMG submission 71023) | Tabebuia heterophylla rhizosphere microbial communities from the University of Puerto Rico - S4T2R2 | ecosystem: Host-associated > Plants > Roots > Rhizosphere ... | reverse complement strand
CATCGGGGCGGATCGGCATGAGCGGACGCCCGAGCGGACCGGCCATCGCAACGGCTATCGGATGCGGACGTGGGACACGCGGGTCGGGACGATCGAACTGGCGATCCCCAAGGTGCGACCTGGTGTCCGACGTATCCGCCTTCATCAAAGTCGCAGCCATCGCAATTCGGCCAGCGGACCGCGGCCGGCTCTCATGGAACATGCCTGTATGGCTTGTGCCTAAACCGCGCAGCAGCGTCTCGATGGCCTGCTCGAACGCTTCGGGCGTCTCGCTCCGGACGACAGCCGTTTCGTGCTCCTGTCGCAGCTTGGATGTATTCGGTTCCTCACCCATGAAACGGGTGTCGATCAACCGGACGACGTTGTCGAACACCGTCCGGCGCTGGGCTTCAGTGAGAAACGCCATAAATCGTCTAGTTCGTGGCCTTCGCACCACTTGTGATCGCGGTTGCTGCGTCGCCGTACACGAGCACACCGCTCCAGAGCCTGGGCGCAACATCTGCTCCAAACAGCGCCAACATCCGGAGCTTTGCGCGTCGGAGCGATTCGCCGATGTCGGCTCCCGCGGCCAATTCCCGGTAGAACTCGCGCATTAGGCTGAGACTGAACTGATCGTCTGCTGCCCACAGGTTTGCCACCACCGACCGCGCACCCGCCGCGAGGAACGGACGCACGAGACTGGCGACCCCCTCCTGTTCCTGGATTGATCCGCTGCTCGTGTCGCAGGCCGAGAGCGTGACCAGACCAGCCCGCAAGCGGAGCATCAGAATTTCGCGCGCCTGAAGCAAGCCGTCCTCTCCGTCCGCCGGCTTTACCAGTAGCGCCGATCGCGCCGGAAAGCGTGTGCTTGGAATGCCGTGCACAGCGAAGTGCACGACGCGATACTCGTGTAGAGGTTGCTGCTTGATAGCTGCCTCCGTTGCTGCGCCCCCGACCAGTACGCTGGAAGTCGCTCCGCCGAGGAGCGAACCAACCGCTTGTGCTTCATCGTTAGCTGCCGGCAACGGCCGCAGCCGAGTCACGTCGAGATCGTACAGACTCCTGTTGACTCCGGGTCCGTTCGACGGAATGGTCGGCCTATCAGGCGATGCGCTCACCGCAAGCGCCGATCGGGAAGGCAGCGCGTTGGATGCCCGCTCGCGCAGAAGCATCAACACGGACCCAGACGGAACATACGAGACGACGTGCGTCTCGAGTATGCGCTGGCCGCCGGCGTGCGGCAGGAGTTCGAAAGGAAGGTAATGGAGCTCGGCGTCCGGGCTCACAATGACGCGCTTGTAACTCGCCAGCTCGCGTAACGAGTCCGCCAGCAACGCACCAAGTGCACGCGCTTCCTCGCCCACGCGCTGGCCGCTGCGAATGCCGTCGTTCAGTGGTTTCAGTTGTCGGGCGATCGTCGTTCGCCCCGCGATCCTCTGAACGCGCGCCCCAGTGCGCGTCACGACCAGGACGTAGGAATCCGGGTCTGCCAAAGCGAACTCGACAAACAGTTCATCACGCCGCAGGGAACGCCGCAGATCTTGCAGCGCAATTGGCGCCCGCGAGCCGGTCCTTCTCGTACGATCGAAGAACGCGGTTGTGAACGGGGCGAGCTGTTCTTCCGCTACGAAGATCTGGTCCAGCAGGCGCGCTCGCTCTCCGCGGGTCTTCGTCTGAAAGAGCTTCACCTGCAACGCCGCCACTCGACGTTCGCCAGCCTTCAGAGCCGCTGACGTGGGAATGTCTGCAGCCGGTGTGGCCAGAAGAAGTTCGAGCAGCGCACGTCCGCGCGCCTGCTCGACGATGGCGAAGAGCCGGCCGGCTTCAGGCCCGCGAGCGCCTTCCAGCCGGATTCGAGCCAGGAACACGTCCTTTGCGCCGTTGACAATCCGACCCTGCACCCAGGGGCTGCTCGCCGTGGCAAGAAAACCCTCGAAGAGGTCACTTGCTTCTTCGAGGAGGTCCGCAGCGTCAGCGTACCGCCGCTCGGAGCTGCGCACCTCCGCGAGTTCAGTGAGCAGGCGCGGCAAGAGCAGTTGCTCCTGCATCCTGCGAGCAACGCTGATGCCCTCTTCGAGCACGCGCGCTCCTTCAGCGAAGCGCCGCTCACCGCGCAGCAGCCGTCCGCGTTCAAGCGCGATCTGGGCGACGAGTCGGTTGCCTCCGGCCCGCTCCGCGTACTCCATTGCCTCAGTCAACATCCGCTCCGCTTCCGCAGGTTGCTTGCGTGCCTGTGCGATGACCGCGAGCATCATCGTCAGCTCGGCCTGGTAGCCCAACGCGCCGTGATCGCTCGCCGCCTTGATGGCTTGCCTGAGCGTCTCCTCCGCCTCTCCGAGACGTCCGAGCTTTGTGAGCGCGTCGCCTTTGCCCAGGTGCGTCATCACCGGAAACTGCAGTTCGCGAACGGTGCCGGCGATCTTCAGTGCGCGATCGTAGAAGTCCAAGGCCTCGGCCGCCCTGCCAAGCTGCATGTAGCCATGACCGAACAGCGTCAGCCAGCGGACGACTGATGCTGTGTCGCCGGTCGTCTCGGCAACCTTCAGTGCCTGTCCGAGCTGCGTGATCGCGGCACCGACGTTACCCTGGAGGAACGCGACGAGCCCCAGCTCGCCACGCGCACGATTCGCCCAACCGTGTTCGCCGAGACGCTCGGCGATGGTCACTGCTTCGCGCCACGACTGTTCCGACAGCACCGGATCGAGGTCTTCGTCGGTTTCACCTTTGATCACGAGGCAACGCAGACGGAGACGATCGTCGGCGCGGACGATGGGATTCTCGAGGTACTCGGCCAACCGCGCCGATACTTCTGGGACTGGCAATCGCGGGAGCTGACCGCGAAGCGCGCTCACACGCGCGTACATCGCGTTCCGCTCATCTCCGCGCGCGAGGAACTCGCGGTCCGCGGCGGCGAACAACGGCTCCGCCTTCGTCCAGGCCCTTAGCCAGGCCAGACGGTCCGCTTCTGCGAGCAGTTTCTGCGGGTCAGATTCCTGCGCGAGCGCAGGAGAGGCGAGGAGAAGACCGACGACAACAGCGACGTTGCCGACCAGATGAAGACGGCCGCACGTCATGATTCCCTTCCCAGGTTCGCAGGGGCGCCGCCAATGTTTCTACAACCGCTCGCGACATCGTGCAAGCGACAGTGTTGTGATCGAGCAAACGGCAGAGTTTAGCGAAACCCCACGAACTCAGTGCTCGATGCGGTGGCAAATCGCGTGACCCGTCGTCTGTGATCGCGGTGGACGAAGCAGTAAAACGAGCGCCGACCGCCGAGGCGTTTCCCCGTGGCTCAACTCGGACACTGGCACGCTGGAGACAGCGTATCCAGACGCACCCGGACGTGTGAGCAGTGCCATGCGTCCTTCGGAAAGCCTGGACGGCGGCCCGCGTTCGGCACCTGCGCGATCGTCGAGCGCCCTGAGTGTGACCTCCTCTGTCACAGAGCTGCACGAAGATGGAGCGAAGCATCCGGGGAGGAACCATCGAGCGCGTTCGCGCCTGGTGTCGATGGCACCGGCACGCTATACTCGTTGATGATTCATCGTTCGCACCGCTCTTCGTAAGCGCGTGTGGCGCCGCCGCCGCACGAGATCGAGCTAATACGATCCGAACATCTGGATCGCCTCTCCGGGCTCGATCAAGGCTCTCTCACTGGCACCGGTGCTCGTGCTCACTCTCTTCCAGAGGGAGGTGCGTCAGTGTGGTCAAGGAGAGCTGCGAGTTGTGCGCCCAAGCCGTGTTGCGGCACTCCGTGCAGCGCGTTGGAATCCGCGACGAGAACGAATGTACAGAAGCTCCCGCCGTCGCCGCGTCCCATCTTGCGACGCGCGCGCTTGACGTGCTCGGGCGGAGGCGGCAAAGTCGAAGCGGTGTCCCGGTCTGCGTTGTCCGTCACGCAGGAGCCGATACCCACACCAGTTTTCCGATGGCCGACCGACTGTCGCCAGAACGCAGAAGTTGGAACATGTCGCGAATACGCGGGCGTGACACAGCGCCTGAGCGACAGGTCCGTTCCATTCTGCACGGCATGGGCTGCCGCTTCCGACTTCACGTCTCCCGGCTTCCAGGGCGACCTGATGTCGTCCTTCCGAAATATCGCTCAGTCGTCGTCGTGCACGGTTGCTTCTGGCACCGGCATGCGGCCTGCCGCTTTGCGTATACGCCCAAGAGTAACGTCGACTTCTGGGCAAAGAAATTCAACGAGAACGTCGACCGCGATCGCAGGGTGGCTGCGGCTCTCAGGGAACTGGGCTGGCGCGTCATTACCGTCTGGGAATGCGAGGTTCAAGCGCCAACACGGCTCCGTTCCCGGCTGTCGCGGCTCCTCCGCCGTTCGCGTTCCTCAGCGGCGCGCTGACGCGGGTCACTTACGAAGTGAATCCGAACATCCCGAAGCAGCCGGCCTCATAACAGCGAGGGCTGCGAGGCGCGTTTTTCTGTCGCACGCTTACAAAACTTTATATATGATGCGCTATACGATCTCGTACAGCACGCGATCTGTACCTTACCGGGGGAGATGGTGCCTGAACCCGCCGCCCTCACCGCGATCGATATCCCCGCCCTCGTACGAGAAATCCGCAAGAGCCGTCAAATGACTCAGGAACAACTCGCTCGGGAGCTCCAGGTCACGTTCAGCACCGTAAACGGCTGGGAGAACGGAAAACATCGGCCGATTCCAGTTCTCGCGCGCAAGCTCGTGGAACTCGCAGAGGCCGCTGACATTCCGCCGATCCGCTATCGCTCAACTGCCGCAAGAGCCGTTCGGCAGACCCGGAGGAGGCGCTGACTTGAACATCACCTCTTGCTCTCCGAGTATCGACAGCACGACGACAGTCTCGTCCAACTGTCACTCAGGGTGGCCTCTCGATCCGCGAGAGCGATGCGATTTTTATCATCGGATCCGCGTGTTTCCGGCTGACGTAGCGCAGTGGCGTCAGCGGACACTGGAACGGGTGATGAGCGACCGGACACCCTTTGGCGCAGTGTCCGGGCGCCAGTCCGTCGAGATCATTCGAGCGAAGTTGGACGACGGCATCAGTCATCTGCGGGAAGTATCGCGGCTTCTCTCGATCCTGTACGGGTCCAAAGAACAGACGACCGCTCCTCGAGAATCTGCCATCAGCCCAGATGCCGCTCGCGTCCTGTCCAGGGTGGGAATCTACCGGGAACTGGGCCTGTCGTTGGATGGAGTCTCACCGCCGCAACGACGTCGCCTGCTTGCTGAGCTGATTCCACCAAACCTGCTTCAGCCGTTGCAGGCGGATCTGGCGGCTCACAGCCGCGACGTCTGCCGTCCGAACCAGACGTCCTGTGGCGACTGTGAGATCAGGAACTTCTGTTCGACGTACCGGGAAGAACAGTGCAGGAGGGCCGAGAAGAGGAACGAGCTGCCGACAGCGGTTGACCTCTTTTGCGGAGCCGGGGGCCTCTCGGAAGGGTTGACGCGCGCAGGTTTCCGGGTTCTGCTCGCGCTCGACAGCGATCCTCTGGCACTCCGCACGTACCGTCTCAATCACCCAGCGATTCGAGACCATCGAATCCTCTGTCGCGATGTTCAGACGCTACGTCCAGGCGAGCTGCGGAGATTGCTCGGCCGCGAGCGAATCGATCTTCTCGCTGGTGCACCGCCATGTCAGGGCTTTTCGCATGCAGGGTTCCGCTCAAAGGTGACGCGGACCGGCTACAGGCTGGGTCGAGACGAGCGCAACTTCCTCTTCGAATACATGGTTGCGGCTGCTCTCGAACTGCGCCCACGCATGTTCCTGATGGAGAACGTGCCTGGGATGCAATCAGCGCGGAAGGAGAAGTTGTCCTTCCTGGAAGCAGCGGCGCACATGCTTGAAGAACGCGGCGGATTCCGGACTGCGATCTGGCGGCTGAACGCGTCGGGTCAGGGTGTGCCGCAGGACCGGGTCCGGTATTTCCTGGTTGCCTCAGCAACCGGAGAGCTCCCGATTCCGCCGTCCGAGGACTATCAAGATCACCGCCAGGATTTCGATGTTGATGCTCTGCCGCCCGTCACCCTCCAAGAGGCGATCTTCGATCTACCGCCTCGCGCAGCGGGCCAGGGCCTCGCGGTTGAATCGTGCGATAACGCGGTGGCGAAAAACGATTTGCGCGCCAGGCGCTATCTGATGAAGTTTCGCCTCCTGAGTCAATCGCGACTTATTTATAACCATACGGTCAGGTACCACAATCCACGTGACTTGGAGTTGTACTCACTTCTCCGCCCCGGCGAGGACAGCATTCACATTCTGGAACGCCACGGCCGCGCGGACCTGATGCGGTACCGACGTGACGTGTTCGACGACAAGTACGCACGCCTGCGTGGGGATCGTCCGTCGAAGACGATCGTCGCGCACCTCGCGAAGGATGGTAATGGCTACGTGCACCCGACACAGGTCCGTTCAATATCAATCCGGGAGGCAGCACGTCTGCAATCGTTCCGCGATGACTACGTATTCTGTGGTTCGCCGTCCGATCAGTGGACTCAGGTTGGCAACGCAGTACCGCCAGTCCTTGCCGAAAAGATCGCAGGAAGTGTTCTGCAGGTACTGAAGAGGAGATAGCGCCCGTGAACCACGAGGTCCGTTCTGGTGTTGTCGCGTTTCAACCGCGCGCGCGGTTGTTGAAACTGATCGGGTCAGAACTGATAAGCGATGAAGTTCTCGCTGTCACCGAACTGGTCAAGAACGCTCACGATGCCGATGCGGCGAATGTCGTGGTCGATTTCAGGGCCGTGACCTCGCCCGAGGGAGAGATTGTCGTCCGCGACGATGGGTTCGGAATGAGCCTTGACACGCTCTTGGGCCATTGGATGCAGCCCGCCGCAACGTCTAAGGCTCACCCGTCATCACGTTTCACTCCCAGCGGCAGACGCATGCTCGGCGAAAAAGGTGTTGGTCGATTCGCAGCGGACAAGCTCGGCCGGCATCTTCAACTGATTTCACGGCCCAAGGGGCACCGAGAGGAAGTCTTCGCTCAGTTCGATTGGGACGCGTTTGACAACGAGCATCTCCTCATGTCGCAGATTCAGAACCGGTGGGAACTCCGAGAGGCCCGGGTCCTCGCGAAAGCCGGTACAGTGCTTCGTATCGGCGGCCTCCGCGCGACGTGGAATGAGCGCATGTTCCGTCGACTGTCGACTCGGCTGTCGCGACTCCGATCGCCGTTTCGTGAGCTTCAGAATTTCACAATTCGAATCGAATCAGACGAGTTTCCGGAGTATGCGGGAGAGCTGCGCACAGAGATCCTCGACCGCGCGCCGTACTGGATCGAGGCTCAGTTCGACGGAAACCAGACCGTCGACGTTAATGTGAACGGAACGACGTCTGTCGAACATCTGTGGAACGGGACTAGCGATTTGAGATGCGGGCCGGTTAAAGTCCGGATCTTCGGATTCGATCTGGAAACCGATGCTGTTGCCAGAGTCGGGCCTCGCATGGAGGTGCGGGCGTGGCTTCGAGAATGGTCAGGAATCAGCGTGTACAGAGACGGTTTCCGCGTATGGCCATATGGCGAACCGCATGACGATTGGCTCCGGCTTGACCAGCGACGCGTAAACAATCCCGTCGTGCGCTTCAGCAACAACCAGATTGTTGGCTTCGTTGAGATCTCACGGGATGGCAATCCTGACCTCGTTGATCAGACTAATCGTGAGGGGCTGATCCACAACCGCGCGTATGAGGATCTTCGTCGGCTGCTGTACTTCGTGCTTCAAATCCTAGAGGCTGAGAGACAGAAGGTACGACACCCGTCGATAGCGGCAACGCCAGCCGTTCGACCTCGCGGCGAGTCGCAGGATTCTCTGCCAGCTGCTCTCGAGAGGGTCGCGAAAAAGGCCGACCCCAAGATTCGGACTGAACTGTTGAAGCTCGCAAACCAGGCCAGAGAATCCGTGGAACGGCAGGAGGCTACCTATAAGCGTTTTCTGGACGGCTATTCAGATCTCGCAGCACTTGGCCAAGCCGCAATCGGCCTGTCGCGCTCGTTGAACCCGCAACTTGAGACGCTGAGGAACCTGGCTAAACGGATCCGAGAGCGAACTCTCGGGCCGAGCAAGAAGTTGGTTCTGTCATACATGGACGACTTGGAACAGACGATCGCGATACTGTCCGACCGCGTCGCGATGGTCGCGCCCATGGAAACTGATGCGAAACATCGCAGGCGCGCTCTCGATGTCGTTTCGGAAGCCAGCGTGTTTGCGCTACTCATGGAACCGGTCCTGCGTGCTGCCGGCGCGGAAATGGAAATCGTGGCCGATCCTGCGGACGTCATCCGGATCGAGATGAGGCCAGAGACATTCCACCGATTGCTCCACATCCTGGCCACCAATTCACTGGATTGGCTCCATGGGATCAGGGAGCCCCGGATTCGAGTCGCCGCCCGCACGTCTGATCAGAACTGCGAGATCATCTTCAGCGATAACGGTCCCGGCATCGCTCCTGGTATCGCCGAGCGCGTGTTCGAACCCCTGTTTTCAGGCAAGGAGGGCGGGCAGGGCATGGGTCTGACGATCGCGCGCAACCTTGTCACGGCGCATGGCGGGCAGATCAGCGTCCTGACGGACGGGAGACGGCGCGGGGCCAATCTCAGGATCCTCTTGCCGCGGAAGCGGTCGCGTGCCACCGTTCACTAGTGCGTGATCTCAAACGCCTCGGTGTTGTGGATCTGTTCTGTGGCGCGGGGGGATTCAGCCTCGGTTTTCAAGCGGCTGGCTGCCACATTCTGGGCGCTGTCGATGTGGACGAGACTGCGGCCACCACGTACGCAAACAACATCGGCAGGCTGCAGCCAGATGCAGTCCCTGTTGTCCTCTCCGGAGACGAGGGCAACGTCGAGGATCTCGATCTGCAACGTCTTGCTGCACGAGGCCAACCGGACATTTTGATCGGAGGACCGCCTTGTCAGGGATTCTCACGAGTCGGCCGAGCGAAGCTGGACAGCCTCACCGAGGAGGGTCATTCGGCCGACCCTCGGAACGAGCTTTACATTCGATTCTTGGAGGCAGCGGCGCTGTGGAAGCCCTTGGCGGTCGTGATGGAGAACGTTCCAGGAATGCTTTCCATCGGCGGACGAAACGTCGCTGACGATGCCGCAGCTGATTTGGCCGAGCGAGGCTACCGAGTTGGTTACGCGGTGCTGAACGCCGTCTGGTATGGCGTGCCGCAGTATCGCGAGCGCTTGTTCTTCGTCGGAATCCGCGAGGATCTCGAACGCCACCCGTCAATGCCCCCGGCGACGCACTTTGCCGCACTGCCGTCTGGGTATCTGAGACCTCTCGCAGAATGGACTGCGCCGCTACCATTCATCCAGCATTCCGAGTTACCAGTGGATACAGGTTTGGCTTCAATGTCTGCGACCACCTCCCGGCAGGCCCTCGATGATCTTCCAGCATTGAATGACCACCTTTCGGATCCGGGGCGTGCTAATAACGGAGCAGTTCAGGCTCCAATGGAGTACAAGCGGGCACCTCATTCGCAGTATGCGCGACTCATGCGCTCATGGCCGGGATTGTTGGCGCCAAGCCTTGTGCACGATCACGTTATCCGCAGAACACCGCGAGACTACGAGACATTCAAACGGATGAAGCCCGGTGATCGCTATCCACAAGCATTGGCAATCGCGCGAGCCCGTCTGCAGGAAGAGCTGGAGCGATTGACGATATCGGACACTGCGCCCGTCTTCGGCACGCCAGAGTATCTGGCTCTTGAGCGTCGGTTTGTGCCGCCCTATCCGGAGGAGATCTTTGTCGACAAGTGGAGGAAGCTGATACCGGACCAGCCCTCGTGGACCGTGCCCGCCCACCTGTCCAAAGACGCCTATTCACATATCCACTACGACAGCGATCAGGCTCGAGCGATCTCAATACGAGAGGCAGCCCGCCTGCAGTCGTTCCCCGACGCATTTACGTTTTCGGGCAATGTGGGGGAACGATTCCGGCAGGTTGGGAACGCGGTTCCCCCGCTTCTTGCCTGGGCAGTTGCATGCAGGGTGCTTGATGCGCTGGGATACGAGCCAGAACGCCCCGCGTGGAGCGAGGCTGCGGAAGCCCAGCGCATTTAGCGAACGGACCCTTCGCGGGCTCGCTTCAACGGCCTTTCGTGAGGGGCCAGCGTCAGAGAATGCGAAAGCCGCCACTCGGCATGCTTCGCATCGCAGCCTGCTCGAAACAATCACTCACGATGCCGCAGCCTGTGCCTCGACGACGGCTTGCAGGTGTCGTCGCTGACCGACGAGGAAGGTACGCGTTCTGGCTCTGGAAAGCGCTACGTAGGCGAGCTCCTCGTTTGCTGCGAGCGCAGCGTCCACTACGACTATGGTCACGAGCGCTTCGAGACCCTTGAAGCGGCGCACCGTATCAACAATCATCGATCCATCTCGACTTCGAGGTGCGGTTGTGCACTTGATTCCACCGACACACACTTCCCGCGTGATGTCAGTGCGCCATCCTTCGTTCGGAACCAGTATCGCGATTTCGTCCGGATCGAGCCCATCCTCGGCAGTGAGCGACTGAGTGAGTCGGACGACTTCTTTGACAATGGTCGAGCGGTCAGTGGCTTCCACCAGCCTTGGCGGTTCTCCCGCTGGACCTTCACATCGAACTGATGCCCCCTGATAATAACGATATGCGGCCTCGTGAATCGACTGCGTGTTTCTGAGATTCCAGCAGAGCGCGATCGGTGCAACCTGAAGGTCTTTCGTAAGCCTGCTCGTATTGCCGTAAACCCGCTGGTTGTTATCTGCGAACACCCTCACCACTCTCGGGCCGTCTGGCTTTAACAGCGCCTCCAGCACGAGCCACCAGATGTCTTTGAAATCCTGTCCCTCGTCGACGATGACAGCGTCGAACCTTCGAACGGAGGGGTGCGATGCGCAACCCTCGGCAACGGCTGGAAGCGCCTCGTTGAAATAGTCGTACGTTCCAGCCGTCTCGGCAGGCAGTTCACGGCCGGCCTGTCCCATTACCGCAGTGCACAACTGGTGAAACGACTGGACAGTGAGTCGATTCGTGCCCGCCGTCACGGTGGCCAGCTGCTCTGCAAGAGGGCGGTTGTAGCAGACGAGCAATGTCTCGAGCCCGGACTCGGCGAGTGTCTGAGCGAGATGGGTCGCAAGTACGGTCTTTCCGGTACCCGCTCCGCCGTGGATCAGAACGCGCGGCAGATCTCGGATGGCCTCCAACAGATGAAACTGCTGCTGCGTCAGGAACGCAATTTCGCGATCTTCCGCCCGAACCACTGGCCCGAGGCTCAATTTCAGCTGGAAGGGCCGCGCCAGCAGCAGTCGGAGTGCTTCCAGACCATCTTGGCCAAGCTCATCTCGCGCGTCATCACCCTCTTCATCTCGAAGCCGTCCAACGAGCCACTCCTTGAACTGTCGTTCGTAGGCATCTGAAAAGCAGAAGATACGCAGAGGCCGGTCTAGGCCAAGATCCCTGCCGGGATTCACAGAACCGGGAAGCACTACTCCGTGACGCGCAGTAATCCATCGGTTCCGTAGCGATGGCACCTGCTTCAGTTTCTTGAGAAGTTCGTGTTTGGAACTCCTCGCCTGTTCGACCGGATCCTTGATGTTGTGGGTGATTCCATCGCGATCACGCGACGTCCACTGCCCGGTTTCCGGGTTCCAGGCAACCGCTCCGCCTTTAACCTCAAGGCAGAGCACTCCAAGTTTGGGGTTCGCAACAACGAAGTCGCACTCGCCGTCCTTCTCGGCCCCGGTTGCCGTCAGCCCGAGCCACGGCCGAGAGTAGAACGCCCACCAGCTGTCATCGAGGCGGCCTGCGAGCCGTCGGTACACGTCGACCTCCGTCGATCGACGAGGATTCTGAACAACATCAGGCGGGAGCTGTCGCGGCCACATCCGTGCCATCAGGTTCTCCCGATAACAGAAGCCGGAAGAATCCCGGCGCATCCGGAGCACCCACGATCGTTGCGCGATCCAGGTATCGGTTGTAGTGTTCGCATGATGTCTCCGGCATGAGACAGCATGCATGACATGCGGCGAGAGAGAATGTATCGAGTCCGCCGATCACTCCCTCGATGCACAGCGGGTCGGACGAACACCATTCAAGCGACCGGACGGCCTTCAGGAAGACCAGTTCGAATCGCTGAGGGAGTCCCTGTCGCTCGAGGCCTCCCAGTGTTCCATCCGAGTCGGGCGTCGAGGTGTAGATCAGAACACCGCTCATCTCCGGCTGCTCCACGCTTACATACAACCGTTCACGCAGGGAGGCAGTCGAATAGCCGCATTCGAGCGTCAGCTGCCGAATCACCGCGTGCGCGATCGTGTGAAGCAGCACAAAGCGCGGCGAGAGACTCAGGGGGAATGGCACGTCGGGGTACCGGTCCTTCCAGTCCGCTTCCGCCGCTGCCGCGAGGCGGTCAATCCTTCCCTTAACTTCCTCCTGCTCTTCCCACTTCCTCAGCTTCGAAGAGTTCAAAGTGAAGAAGATGCCTTCCCCTCTGACTTCGATTGCCGGTAGCCATCGGGTCTTCGTACATGAAATGGGAGCTTTGGCCGCAGTGCCCTCACCGCTTGGAGGATGAATTCTGGTGAAGCCTGTAAGGGCGCGCACTTCGCGAAGTCTGGTGACGCGCACAAGTTTGTCGAGGAGCCCGCGGAGCCGCGGCGGCACCGGTCCGTTGCGAATCTCGAATTCGTGGTCTTGTTCTTTCGGCGTATCCACACCGCTGGCGAGTTTCCGGTATTCTTCAAACCGCAGGTCTTCACCTGAAATGCGGTCCAAGCCTGCCAGCCGCTGCTCAATTGCGTCCGCGAGCTGCTCCGGGGTCATCCGTAAGCGGGCGAGAGCATCAGCGAGCACATTCCTACCCAGGATTCCGATGAACTGCTTCCGTTCTTCAGGCGATACCACATTCACGATGTCCGACCAGTACACCCCTATCGTCTGTTGCAGCTGGTCTGACCATGGAGGGATATCAAGCGCTGACTGAATGTCCGGAAAATACAGGTTGGAGGCACCACGTTGCACCGCGCGCACTTCGGGTGTGGGTTGTCCCTGTTTCGCCGCGCAGCCGGTCGGATCGATCTCCTCGCTCAACCAAGGACGCCTTGCCCGGCACCGGAAATCTCTGAAGGTCGTTCTCCCGAAGATACCTTCCATCGGCCGCCGGGCACCGCATTTGGAACACGACAGAATTAATCCCGCCAGACCCGGACGCTCCGCCTTCAGCACAAGCTTGCCGTCTGGTCTGTCGTTTGCGCAGCTCGGCTTGTGAGCCACCCAGTAGTGCCACGGGAATTCGTCGAGATGCCCGGCCGTGCACGCGAGCACAAATCTGACCGGGATTACAGCGACACGCCTGCCGCCGGGTCGACCGGCGCTGCAGCGGGCACAGTAGCGGTAGGCAAGACCCGGCTGCTGGCCCCACCTCCGCGCGGGTGCGATCTCGTCGCAGCTGGGGCACTGCAACCAGATGGGGAAACGCACGGCCACCAGAGTCCGGGCGTCCTCCTCGTGATCCTTGCCGAGTGTTTCCGGCACGATCGGCGGGAGGCGAAACCCATCGACATCAAGCCGCCTCTGGAGTCTCGGCTCAGAAATCTTCTGCGGGTTGGCAAGGCCCGCAGGTGGAAATGAATGGTCCCATTCCTCCAAGCCGGCCACGACCGCAGATACCGGTGCGCCACCAGCTCTGAAGTCGACTACGGCTCCTGGTGCGAACGTCATCACGACAGAGCTTCGGCGCAGCTCTCCCAATTCGTTGTTCGTCTTCTTCGCGCCGGGGCTCATTCGGGACCCTCCTCGCCTGCTGTATCGCCGGTTCGGTTCCGAAGACGCTCTGCCAGCCTGAATCGGACTGCCGGCTCCACGCTTCGCATGTTGTTCATCGTTGGCCACGCGTCCCCGATGCCTCTGCCCAGGGTACGTTGAGCGGCTGCGCGCTCTGCTGATTGCAGGAGGCTCTGGTTCGGCTGTCGATCATTCCAATAAGTACGTGGTTGCCGCGCCTCCCAATCATTCAGTCGGCGTTCCAGCTCACGCCTGACGCGCGTCTCCGAAGGGTCAACTGCGGCTGCCCGTGAAACGATTTCCTCAACTGCTGCGGCAGCTGCTTCCAGCTGGTCTTCGGACATGCGCGGACTGTCGATCATCGAATCGACCGAGTACCGAATCATGGCCGTGAGGGCGGCATGCATCGCGCGATCGCGCGCTCTCGACGCGAATGGCGTGACACTCGTAGCTTCGACATCCCGGTACAAACTCTGGTGCCAGATGGGAAACGTTTCGTAGTGGGATCGATCCCGTGGCTTCGCGTTGTTCAGCAGCGTTACAACAAGCCCAGGTGCCTTATCCCGCCCCACTCGGCTTGTTGCCTGAATGTATTCCGACCGGGTTTTTGGCTGTCCGTTGACGAGCATGAGACCGAGGCGTGGGATGTCCACGCCAACGCTGACCATGTTGGTTGCCAGTACGACGTCAACGCAGCCGTCATCCGTGGCTCTGGTCGCCAGCTTGTCGAGCATGTCGCGGACCTCTTGCTGGGTCCGTCTCGATGTGAGCTCCTCGATGTTCCCGGCAGCCCGCAACGTTTCGTCGTGACGCGCGCCGTACAGCTTGATCGCATCGCCGACGTCGTCCTGCATGAGAACGAGAGCGCCACCCAGCTCGCGCAGGGAGTTGAAGTACGTAACAACAGTGGCGTAGGGATCACGGCGTTCGAGGTCCTCGATCTGTCCGAACGCGCTCTGCAGCAGGCAACCCGCAACGGCTTGCAGCGTAAATTTCGCAGACCGACCGGCGGTTGAGACGCCGAAGTACAACCGTCCCGGCGTCGTGTTATCCCTCACGGCGAAACCCGAGTTGTGATGATCGAGACCTGAAGGAGGGAACTGCATCGACGACCTGTTGAACAGGCTCCGCGTTTGTTCCACCGCGCGCCGGATTGTGGCCGTGGATCCCACAATTTTCGCCCGGCGGCCATTTCTCGCGATCAACCAGTCAAACGCCGTTTCGTACGCCGCCGCAACGGTGCCCAGCGGGCCCGAGATCAGGTGCAGTTCGTCCTGAATCACCAGATCCGGGCTGTCATCGCTGCCCATTCCGAACAATCCTCGCACTTCCTTGCGCCTTGGGAGTTGCGCGAACTTGTCAATTGTGCCGATCAGCAGTGTGGGACGCTCCCGGTACACGTCGCTGTCCACGGTCCAGACCGGCAGGGGCTCAGCGCCGCCTCGCCCCAGTTCACACGCGGTATTCGAACAACGAACCTCCACGCGCTGTTGTTCGTCGTCTGCCCGCCAGTGCAGCTTCCGATGGCAACAGGGGCACTCGGTGAGTTGCTCAGGAGAAGCCTCCTTCAGATCTCCAGCGAGTGCCTTCGCGGCGCTCTCATACGTGTTCGGCGTGGCTTCACCGCCCAGCCACAGACCGATCGAGAACGCCCTTCGACCGAGCCGCGACGACCAGTTCGACGACCGCGCGGGATCACGCCGGATTGCCTCACACGCGAGAATGACGGCAGACGCGCGAACAAATTGCTGTGTCGTGAGAAGTCTGAGCGTGTAGCGCATCACTGCTGCCACCCCGGCCCTGCTGTCCGCCTTCTCAGTGGATAGCCTCCTGAAAAATGCCAGCATGGCGATCAGTAGGAGATACGCTTCGGTCTTCCCACCTCCCGTAGGAAACCACAGCAGGTCCATGACACTCCGATCGGGGTCGCGGTCGTCACAGACGGACGCGGCAGACAGGAGCACGAATCCGAGCTGAAACGGCCTCCACTTGAGCGGCCCTTCATTTACCCGTGCCGGGTTCCACTCGTGCTGCAGCTGGATGGCGCGATTGGCCAACTGGAATGACATCCGCAGGATGGCGTCATTCCCGATTCTTTCCGCACCACGTTCCATCCTGTCACGTACTCGTCGGCACGTATCCAGGTTGTCGAGAGCTGCCCGCCGGTACGTCTCCGGAAGCGTCGAGACACGCTGCTGTTCGGACTCGATCCACTTCGAGTAAGCATCAACGAGCTGCCGCAGGGCGGCTTTCAGAGCACCTGCTTCGGCGTCGCCGAGCCATGCCGCTTCCAGAGGACGCCGCTCCTTATCGGAACGCAGTACGTCGAACACGCTATGCCCGCCGGCGTGCACTCTCGGAACCTCAAACCGGGGAAGCCAGGAGGTCCAGACCTTGAGCGCAGTATTGCCGGTGGATGTGGTCTTCCAATCCGCCGAGCACGTGTGACCCACGGCGAACGCGCGACACTCGCGGTACATGAGTGCCGCAGCGCGCTCCTCGGCATCATCGGCCTGAACGGTATCTGGCTTCGGTGCCAACGTGGTCGCGCCGGCGGGGTCAATGGTGAGCGATACCTGGAACATTGTTCGTCTTTCGACTGAACTCGTGTCCTCCTCGTCCGGAACCATTTCATTGATAACCGTGACAGTCACCAGACGCAGATCAACCGCATCCGCGGAGCGCAAATGGAGCGACACGCCAGCAGGCAGTCCGTCGTAAGTGATGGGGATCCGTTCGTTCGCTCGGCCAGGGATGCGAAGGTTCTCAAGGCGTACGAGAAATGGCTGCCGACGCCACAGGCGCACGATCCTTTTGCCCCGTTTCCGCGCGGTCACCGTTGAACCGTCGGACGTTCCACCTGGACCGACTTCGACAGCATCCGGTGCAGCGGCAACCTCGTTTGCTTCACCCGTTTCTTCCAGCCGATACAGGGCGAAACGCAGCTGAATGTTGATCGCTGGGTCGTGCACGGGTGACAAAGCAAACGAGAGACCCGCGGCACACGGACGCTGCAGGCCTGCAAGGGGCACTTCTTCACCAGCACCTTGCGTGTCATCTTCCGTTCCGGCTCCCGTTCCGGCACTGTCCAGACGATCGTCGTCCCCGGCATCCAGCCGCGCGCGTCGCGGCCAGAGAATACCCGTGAGGTACACGTCGCTTGGTTTCGCATCGGTCAGACACTCGTCTTCCTTAAGAGGCCCGACCAGGTCCGTCTCGATACGCTTCACGATCAGGTCGCGATCCAGCATGGTTGTCAATACGTCCGGAAGTAGATCATGTCGAATCCCTGAATCACCGGCGCGAGAACGAAGCCGCTGGTCGCCCACGGTTCGTGCATACGCTCTTTCTCCGGATTATCCGGAGACATTACAAGCGTGCACGCTCCGAAAGTCTTCAGGTGGCCAGGGCCATAGTTCGGGCGAAGCCTCTGGGACCATTTCAATCGTGCCCGGACATCCCTGGCAATCGAAAACAGGTCACCGTTGACGTTCTCGGACAAATACGCGACGGGCGGCCCCTTTTCCGGCGTTACCCCGTATCTCCAATTGCGATCAGGATCGGCCTTTCCCGCCGCCACAACAATTTCGTTGATGTTTGCCAACAACCATTGATGCGACGCGATGACTTCATCTGGAGAGCTGAACAACGAGCGGCCAGCAACACCTTCTGCTGTCAAATCACCCTGACGTCCGAACTCCACCTGCGCTCTGGGTTTGTTGTTGGCCGTCTTGAAGGCGAACGCGCGACCTGACCCCTGAACTTTGCGCGACGCAAGGAATGTGAAACCCTTCCCGATTCTGAGCTCCGCGCGTGCACGCGTGGCACCCACAAAAACGACCCGTGCCTCCTCATCCTGATTGCAATCCTCCCTGGGAGACGCGGGCAGCATCAGCAGCACACTGTCAGCCTCTCGACCCTTGCAGCCGTGGATCGTTCCGAATACGGGCCCACCCAAACCGAAGTCCGCCCGCACGAAGTCGATCGGAGGTGCGGAACGCCCCAGCCGCGACCGCAGAACGTCCATCGTCAGAACCTTTGGGGTTTCTCCAGCGATCTTGACGAGCTGTTCCCAGGCGTCAGACGGTGTTCGGTTGGTGAGTCTGGTCGCTTCGACGCGCTCAAGCCACAGTCGCTCGAAGTCCTGCTGTTTGATCTTCCTGGCCGTCCAGTCCCAGAAAATCGCGCCGAGCCAAGGTTCGATGAGTGTGGGAAGCGCTGACATTCTGAGCCGGTGAGGCGCGTTACCCCAAAACGATGCTGCTGTCAGCGCATCGATGCGACGTCGGAACAGAATGAACGTACGACGAAGCGCATCTTCGCTCCGCGCGCTGAGCTCCTTGATAATCGCGTGTTCATGGTCCGCGAGAGCGCGCACCATGTCAGTTACTTCCTGCAGCCGATCTGCACCACCACGCAGCGCCGGCGCGAGGACTGTTTGTCTGACCTCCGTGAACAGCGTGCGGAGCTTTTCGGTGTCCGCTCTGTAGATCAGTGACAACGACGTTTCGCGAAATCGATGAACGATATTCGAGCGGAGCCGTCCCGGCAGATGGTCCTGCGGTTCCGCCCCGCGATTCTCAGCGTCTGTATCGTCATCATCCTCAGCGAAGCCATAGATGGCTTGGGCCTCATCGGCAAACACCGTTATTCCGCATTCAGGAGGAAGGCGCTGCACGAGATCGACCAGCAGGTCCGCGCGAACACCAACGATGTCCTGGGCCTCATCGATCAGCACGTGTTCAACACCTGCCAGGTACTCGAAGACCCCTTCGTGTTTACGAACCAGCTCTCTTACACGAGCGATGTTCTCTTCGTATGAACCCGTCAACGAAGCTTTTGCATCGAAACCTGACTGGATCGCCCACGCATGGGAGTCAAGCGTCGCGATTCGGACGCTCCAGAGATCCCCCGGATGCTCAAGGTAATGACGTATGCGATTGCGGATTTCTTTGACGGCGGTCCGGGTAAAACTTATCAACCATATGTTCGAGGGCGACACGCCGCATTCATCGATCAGCCAGGCCACTCTTCGACAGGCGACTGCGGTTTTTCCGGTTCCAGGCCCGGCGTCGACGAGGAGCCTGGTGTCTGCAGGCGCCTCTATGACGTCGAGCTGCCGACGATCCCACTGATCTGGTACCAAGTGCCTGGCCTCGATCGATCGCGCCTCCGCAACCTCGGGCGGTGGCGGAGTGGCCGCCTGATCAGCGTTTCCGGGCCGGGCAGGTTTCATTTCGGACAGAGCACGGCGATGGGACTCCGAACCCCCTTCGATCCCGTGAACCGCATGCGGTTCCTTGTTATTGCGATTGGGGAGCTGCTTTCGCGCCGCCGTTTCGGTTGGGGCGTCTGCCGGCGCATCGATTACGATTCTGTTTCCCGCGCGCACCGGCCACAATCGGCCCCGATACATCACCGCGTCTCCCTCGTCCGATAAGCGGAGTGGCCGTTCGATCTGTTTGATCGGACGCCCGCCGCGGACGACGGTGACGGTGATCTGGCCTCGACGCGGTTCTTGTGCCCGTTTCATCACGCATCGCCTTGACGATTTGCCCGCGGGAGCCCCTCAACCCGGCGAAGCAGCGCGGTTCTGGAATCCCGACTACAGCAGTCCGTGCAATGCGGGCCCGTCCGCCCGATTCCCCAAGCTGACAACCGTTGATTACGACAGACGAAAGCCCAACAATAGCCGGACTCGGCGGCGGAATCTGGCTGACTGAATCGCATTTAACAACAGCGGACGACCTCTACAGCGGACTGGCGAGGCTGAAAAGTGCCTCACATCAAACACTTACGGGCGGACACGTAGCCGAATGGCCCTTGGCCCCGAGCACTCCCTCGCCGGAACCGACTGGACGGACCTCCTCGGCCGCCTGACCGCATATGCCATTTTTCTGTACGGTGCTGACCAAGCCATGCCCGGTACGGGTGTCTCTCCCGAGGATCTCGCCGCTGGGACAGTCCTGCAGCTGGCGGAAGGGAAGATTGCTTTCGACGGCTGTCGACCGCTTTGGCCTCTGCTGAAGAAGGCCCTGTATCACGATTTTCTTGATCTGCGGAAGACTGCATCTCATCGGACGACCGTAATCGTCGAGGCAACGGACAACGAGGACGGAGAGATGATCGCGGGACTGGACTCGCTGCACGCCGCCGAGCCGACACCGCCAGACATTCTGTTTCGGGACAAAGTTTACAAAGTCATCGCCGACGATCGCGAGTTGCGCGACTTTGCAGATGCGGTGCTGAAGCACGGCGCTTCAAAGCCAGCTGATATTGCTTTCCTGATCGGTGCGACCGTCGAGCAGGTGGAGAATCGACGTAAACGGCTCCGACGGCTGCTTGCGCCGGTGCGTACCGGTTTGGGAGCCTGACACATGTCCAAATCGACCGACAAACGCTTCGAGGAGGCTAATGAACTTCTCGACAACCTGCTCGGGCCTGTTGAGGATTGGTCACAAGACGAGGTTAGAGAGTTTCTGGCCGACGCTGGCGTGGACTTGAAGGTCACCAGCGGAAAGCTGTACGAGCGGGTCAACCAGGTTGCCGCAGCCTACCGTGACCGGAATCAGAATGTTCCGATTGCGATTTCTGATTTGCTCGAAGAGCTTCAACGTGCGGCGCTTCGGACAGAGGCGCCGGCACTGACCGATGCCCCTCCACAGGGCGGTACCTCCAACTCTGGACAACGCAAACAGCGAATTGCTGCACAGCCTGCACGTATGTCGCGGGATAGGAAACGACAGCAGCCCGTCCCCGACGAGCCCCAGGTCAATCACGCGCTAGGACAACCAATGGACGCCGAGGACGTACTGTTCGATGCACTTTCCGGCATGGTCCGGAATGGCATGACCATAGACGAAGCTTCACGGCGGTTGTGTCTCATTCAGCCCGCTGCTGTCGTGAGGGCTGCGGTTCGCCGATACCAAGACGTCGTCGGCCGGATGTCCGGTGGTCCTCCTACGCTTACAGTTCCGGGACGCGGAGGATGGTACGCAGGGCCGGGTCCGGCGGATCGTTTCTGGCCGGCACTGCGGTCGCATCTGGTCGCGAAAAACTGGCCGGGCGAGGATGTCGACTCGCTTGACCGCGCATCCTCGCGGATCGTTTCCCTTCTCGAACACCCTGGTCTGGCAAGGTTTGAAACGAAAGGCGCTGTACTCGGGTATGTCCAAAGCGGCAAGACGGCCAACTTCACGGCTGTCGTGGCGAAGGGGGCGGACGCGGGCTACCGGCTGTTTGTCATCATGTCGGGGCTCACGGACAAGCTTCGCAATCAGACGCAGCAACGTATTTCAAGCGAGCTTCACGCGCTCAATCCGCAGCACTGGGTGATGCTGACTGATAGCGATGCCGATTTCGGCGGGTTGGCCAGCGGCACCGCCACTGCGTTGCTCAGCGAACGGCATGACCAGCGCGTTTTGTGCGTTGTGAAGAAGAATCCCAGCCGTCTGACACGTCTGCTGACCTGGCTGAGTGGCGCATCCGATGCCGTGCTGAGCCGCTGTCCCGTGCTTCTCATCGACGACGAATCTGATCAGGCAAGCATTAACACCTCGACCAACCCGAATCGTGCATCGACGATTAACGCCCTCATCCGAGACGTTATCCAGACCTGCCCGCGAATCGCGTACGTCGGCTACACGGCGACTCCGTTCGCAAACGTGCTGATAAACCCCGCTGAAGCGCGGGACCTGTACCCGAAGGATTTCATCGTCGACCTCGACAAACCGCCTGCGTACTTTGGTCCCGAGCTTGTGTTTGGTCGCGAGCCGCTCTCAGGAGAGGATGACGACGTTCGCGATGGACTTGATGTCATTCGTTCCGTTCCGATTTCCGAGCTGCCGCAGCTGCAGCCGCGGTCGCGCACGCGAGCGGGCTTCGTGCCTACGATCACGCCTTCACTTCGCAGGGCACTCTTGTACTTCTGGCTGGCTACGGCCGCCAGATTCTGCCGTGGCCATCGGTCCGAGCATTCGAGCATGCTGGTGCACACCACGCTGTTTGCTGACGTTCAGGAACTTTTCAAACCGCTTCTGGAGACGTTCCGCAACAGTGTTCGGAATGCACTTTCGCGTAACGACACCAAACTCATTTCGGAACTCGAGGCGATATGGAATGAGGAGGTCGGCGCCGTCGACCCAGCGAAGCTGCCGGCAGCCCTCCGGTCTGCGCCAACAAGTTTCAGCGAACTGCAGCCGCACCTTCAGAACGTCGTATCCGGGACGTCAGTGGTGATAGAGAACTACTTGACACTGCGGGAAGAACGTCTCGACTACACGCAGGGTCCAGGCGTCTTCATCGTCGTCGGGGGAAATATTCTGTCGCGCGGTCTCACTCTCGAGGGACTCGTCACAAGCTTTTTTATCCGTACTTCGAGCGCGTATGACACGCTGCTGCAGATGGGACGGTGGTTCGGGTATCGACGAGGTTACGGAGACCTCCCCCGCATCTGGATGACTGACGAACTCAAGGGGTACTTTTTTGATCTGGCCACCGTCGAAGCGGAGATCCGGCAGGACATCAGGCGCTATGAACAGGAACAGGCGACGCCGCTCGACTTTGCTCCCAGAATTCGCACGCATCCTCACCTCGCGATCACTTCACGGTTGAAGATGCAGCACGCCGTTGCAGCCTCGGTCTCCTACAGTCAGCAGAGACCGCAGACGATCCACTTTGATCTCGATGACACCGATGTGCTGTCGTCTAATTTCCGTGCCGCGCGGGAGGTGATCGCAGCCTCGGCGGATCACTCGACTGTCGAACGGCCCCTCGGCCGACATTGGCTCTGGCGAGGCGTACCTGCATCGGTCGTCCTGGACTTCATCAAGGAGTACTCGTTCCACGAGCGCAGTTCCACTTTGCGTCCCGACCTGCTCCGCGCCTACATCGAAGCCGAGAACAGGCTCGGGGCATTGCTGAAGTGGAACATCGCCATCGTCTCCAGACAAGCCACCGCTGGCGGCAGAACAATTCCTGTGCAGCCGCAGGTATCCGTGGTGCCTGTTGAGCGTTCACGGGTGAAAGGTGCCGCACCGCCCAATATCAAGGCGCTAATCGGACCAGCCGACATGATTCTCGATCTGCGCTCGGACGCATCCACTGCGTTGACGTTGGGCGAAATGTGGAAACTTCGCGAAACGCAAGCTCCTGGAACAGGTCTCCTTCTCATGTATTTCATCGACCGGAACTCTCCTCCGGAACCTGGCTCGCGCACCCGTGAGCCGCTGAACGCGCGGTCTGATGTCACTGGTGTGGCGTTCGTGTTTCCGAAGGGTCGATCAGCTGATTACAACTACATGACCGCAGATCTGCAGAGCCTCCGGATTGACGACTGGGAGGTTGATGAGCAGCTGGTCGAGGACTGACAACGATATGGATCCGCTTGATCTTGAGTCAGAAGTTTTCCCGCCAACCGGTGCCATTGCGGCGGAAGGCGCCCGAAAGGCTCTCGGCCGGCCAGCCATGGATCCGCTCGCGGTCCTGGTGCGCGAAGCACTGCAGAACAGCTGGGACGCAAAAAAGGAGGGCGAGCCGTCGGTTGCGGTGCGATTCGAGACGCGAGAGCTGACGGCGGATCAAGCTGACTTCATGCGACGCACTGTTCTGAAGGAGAAGCCGCAGCTGGATGAGCTGAAGCGACTCCTGACATCGAAGGGGTCGCTCCGTATTCTCACTATCTCAGATTACGGAACTTCAGGTCTGGGAGGGCCTTCACGCGCCGATTTCCCGCCCGCTGAGGGCGAGGCCCGGGACTTCGTCGACTTCTTCCGAAATGTCGGGCAACCGCCTGATAAGCGGTTGGGCGGCGGCACGTACGGGTACGGCAAGGCCTCGCTCTACGTAAACAGCTCGGTGCGCACCATCTGCGCGTATACGCGAGCGCGAGTTGACGGCAAGGAGCGAGCACGCTTCATGGGTAGTGCATGGGGCCGTCAGTTCACACTCCGCAAACAGTTCACGGGACGGCACTGGTGGGGCGTAAAGGCCGCTGACAAGCACGTCGACCCTGTTGAGGGCGCTCCGGCGAATACCTGCGCATCTGGACTCGGTCTTCCGAGCCGTGGGCCCGGAGAGACGGGTACCACCCTGATGTTGTTGGCTCCAGCGTTCGGAGAACGTGAGCCGCTGGATGCGATGAATCTGATCGTCGAAAGCATCCTGTGGTACTTCTGGCCAAAGATGCTCGAGGACGGCGACCGGCCACCAGACATGACCTTTAGCGTCGTGTGTGATGGCAGAGAGCTGCCGGTGCCGCACCCCGATTCGTTTCCGCCACTCCAAGGCTTCGCGACTGCTTTGCGACAGCTGAAAAAGGTCAGGCGTCAAGAGGGGACCACGGCGGTCATCCGGTCTCTTGAGTGCGAACGACCCAGACAGCACCTCGGAACACTTGTTCTTGAACGGTTCGCGGCGCTGCCCCGAGTTACGAACGGGACCCCTTCCGGTCCTCTGGGTGAATGCGCACATCACATAGCACTGATGCGCAATGCGGAGCTCGTGGTGCGGTACGTCGAGGGACCGCAGCTACCCACCGACGCAATCGAATACGCCGGTGTGTTCATCCCTGCGGAGGCAGTCGATTCGGTCTACGCCGATGCCGAGCCGCCAACGCACGATGACTGGTCAGCCGAGATGCTCGAGGACCCGTGGCACAAGCGCTTCATCCGGACAACATTCAAGCGTCTGAGAGAGGTGCTTGACGAGTTTACCGGGCCGCCTCTCAATCCAGTCGAGGATTCCGTAGACGTACCCTTAGGCGCCTTCGCCGAGCAGCTCGCAGGATTGCTTCCGGGGGCGGATGGCACTGGCCCGACCGTCCAGCCGCCGGGGCTACCCGTTGGACCGGGTGGCGGTGGAGGTGGCGGCGGAGCCGGAGGTAGCCGGGGCCCGTCGAAGGGCCGCGCCTATGCCACGAGTTCCGGTGTTCTTTGTGAGTTCCAGGGACAGCGGGTAGTGCGGGTGCCGGTCAAGATCGAACCTGCGAAAGGAGCGGAGTCTACTCGCGTACTGGCGGAGCCTCGCGTTCTCGTGATGGACGGTCGCTCGAAGGAAACAGATCCGCCGGCCGGTTCGCAGGTTCCCACCGTGATCGCGTGGGAGCGGCCGGACGGCAAAATGCTCGCGACAACGGCAGAAATCACTGTCCCCAGAGACCTGCCTGATTTGACGGCTGTCGTCACGGTTCCCGAAGACGGTCTGGTACAGGTTCGCTTCAGCGTTGAGGCCACACCGACGGCGACACGATGACTGATCCGACTGTCTTTCCTTACTTGACAGCGCCGGCCGACGTTGTATCCGCGACGGATTGGGTCTTTGAAGGCCAGGAACTCCGGCGCGATGGCACGGTCATCCTGCCTGGTTGGGATTACAACACCAATATCAGTGCCGTACGGACCCTCACAGTCGATACCGCCAGAGTGAGATCGAGCTGTCGTCTCGCCGATGATGATGAACTTCTGCTTCTCATTGACTTCCATTCATCGGCAACAAATCTTCGAGGCCGTTCGCTGCTGACACGGTTCGAAGGTGACTCAGCGACGATCCCGATAGATGTGCGTGTCGACGGGCGCGAGCTCGGAGGAACCCTGACGCTGTTCACGCGAATCGTCGTCGGCGCTAAGCAGCCCTCGGCGGATCTCCTTGTCGCATCACGGCACGGCAGCGTTCTTTGGAGTGACGAGAAAAGTGCAAGGCTCGAGGGTGTTGCCGGCCGCTTCCCGCTGGAGGTCATTGACTTCCAGAAGCATCCACCCTTCCCACCGGACGGCGCCTGGGTCCTCGACTGGGATCCTGAGCGCTTGGATGTGCCTGTTCTTGGCGGTGTCCGGCTGTTCATCAATCAAAGAAATAGCCATGTCCTTAAGGCAGTAACAGCAACGACGCCGGAACCAGTGGACCTTCTGATCCGTTCGGCCCTCTACTTTGACGTGGGGCGGACGATGCTTCGTGGTGCGCTTCAAGTGGAAGAGTTCGTTCACCAGACTGAAACCTACCCCGCAGAGAGCGTAGGTCGCGCCTTGTTCAGGATGGCAAACGTTCTGTTCCCCGGTGAGTCGTTGCGATCGCTGCGCTCGCTCGCGACGGATCGCAGTGGTCACTTTGACGCGCTGCTGCAGGAGCGTCTGAAGCTGTTTAACCCGGACTGACCATGTATCTTTATCCCCAGCTCAGCTACGCATTCGCGCACGAGATGATCCTCGAGGCAGCACGCTCTCCGGTGCACGAAGTCGCGGCACGATCGGCGACCTCGCATCGCTCCGCTTTCTACACAGCGACGGGGGGAAACCGAGTCCCCGAAGAACACCTGCGCACCCTACAGACCGAAATCCGATCACTCGCTTCATCCAACGGCTATCCATCTCCTCCGTCAACGGACGAGCGTCGACAGTTCGACGCTGCGACTGCCCGCGTGCTGCACAGGCAGATGAACATCGTTCCGGCGGATGCAGCGAGAGCAGGAGTCTGGCAGTTCTTTGCGGTTGTCATGCTGCCGGACATGGTCCGGTGGCGATTCCCTGGGGAATCCGGCGGCACGGTCGAGGAGAGATTTAAAGGAGGCGTCCGGAATACCTTCCAGCGTCTCTGGTGGCGCGCGGCGATTCTTCACGTGCCTGACTCCGACGCTCCTTACGCACTGCTCGACAGACTTAATGAGGACGAAGTCGTGCAGATAATGGAGCGCCCTCTCATCGCGGGCCATCGGGACTTTACAAGGGCCGTCGCGACCGCGTTCCTGGACGCCGTCGCGGCGGCTGACGCGAGTCGCCGCATGGCCTTGATGCGTGACGTCCAGAAGCGGGTTTTCCGGTTCTCCTCGTTTCTGGCGTTTGAGGCTCTCAACTCGGAGCAGGCAAATCTACTTGCACACGATCTGATACAGCGGTCGCGTTCCGCTCTAAAAGTGTGAACGATGCTGCTTCCACGGCAAGTCAAGTCGTACGTCTGCTCTCAACCGGGTTCGGATCTCGCAGGTTCGAGCCCATCTCAAGACGCTTGTCTTGCGCGCCGAACTGCTGGAAGCCCCGCTGAGTGCGCCGGATCCAGGGAAGAAGACAAAGGAACTCAGAATCAAGGTGTCGCGGTGTCCGCGAGAGCGGCTGTTCGACCTGCGGTAGTGCCAGGATGCCCGGCTCGTTGGAGGTAGAACACGTTGGCAGCGTCCAGAGGTTCCGAATGGCATCGGTGGGACCCGCATCTTCATGCGCCGGGAACCTTACTCGAAGATCGCTATCCCGGCTCCGACGGCTGGGAGTTGTACCTCACTGCTATCGAAAACGCCTCACCTGCAATCCGCGCCTTGGGCATCACCGACTATTGCGTCACCAGGTCGTACGAACGGGTAAAGGCGGCGAAAGACAAGGGCCGTCTGACGAACTGTGACCTTCTATTTCCGAACATCGAGCTCCGGCTGAACACTGGGACAGTGAAGGGGAACTACGTCAATATCCACCTGCTGGTCTGCCCTGACGATCCCGATCACCTTTCCGAACTAAACCGGTTTCTCGGTCGGCTGGAATTCTCAGCCTTCGACGACAAGTTCGCGTGTACGCCATCAGAACTTGTTCGGCTCGGACGGCGCGCTGGCGGTGCGACGCCGGACGAGGAGGCTGCATTGCGCCATGGGGCAGGGCAGTTCAAGGTTTCCCTCGACAACCTGCTTGATGTCTATCGCAATCTGGCGTGGGCGGCGGAAAACATCCTCATCGCGGTATCGGCAAACGCAGACGGCAGCTCCGGCGTCAGGGACGCGGCCGATGCGACGCTTCGTGAAGAGATAGAGAAGGCCGCACATGTAATGTTCGCGAGCAGTCCGAAGCAGCGCGACTTCTGGTTGGGGCGAGGGAAGGCATCGGTCGAAGAGCTGCGCATGCGTTATGGTGGTCTCAAGCCATGTGTTTGGGGGTGCGATGCCCACGAACTGCAGCGCGTGGGTAGACCGTATGAGGATCGAATGTGCTGGATCAAGGGCTTTCCTTCGTTCGATGCTCTGAGACAGGCAGTCATCGATCCCGAGCGCGCTTACGTTGGCTCCGAACCGCCGGCTGCAGCAACAGCCTCGCAGATCGTCGATCAGATTACGATTCAGAACGCGCCTTGGGCGCGAACATCCAGCATCCGCCTGAATCCGGGACTTGTCGCGGTGATCGGCGCACGCGGGTCCGGAAAGACCGCGCTGGTCGACATCATCGCCGCGGGTTGCGACTCGTACCAGGAATCCGAGCGGCCTTCGTTTCTGGCGAGAGCTTCTGAGCACCTCTCGGGGGCGATCGTTGCCCTCCAATGGGCCACGGGTGATTCCGCAACTTGTCCGCTCGATTCGCCGGTCAACAACTCGCCGGATGCGTACCCACGCGCCCGATACCTGTCGCAACAGTTCGTTGAGGACCTGTGCTCGATCGAGGGAATGCCGACGCTGATTCGTGAAATCGAAAGGGTGATCTTCGAGGCGCACCCGTTGCTTGATCGTGACGGTGCCGTTGACTTCGAGGAGCTGCTGGAACTGCGGGTGCGCCACCACCGCGAGGCCAGAAGGCACGAGGAGATCGCCCTCGCGAGCCTATCGGAGCAAATTGGGGTTGAGCTGGAGAAATCCCGGCACGTTGCCGCCGTGCAAGCGCAGGTTGCCGAAAAGGCAAAGCTGATTGCCCGTTATGAAACGGATCGGAAAGCGCTCCTTCCAAAGGAGCCGAGCAAGGCAAGTGACCGGCTCCAGGAAATCAGGGAAGCCGCGGAGATCGTCCGCGGTTATGTCCGGTATTTCGCCAATCAACAGGCGTCGCTCGCTGCCGTAACGAACGATATTAAGAACCTCCGCGAGAACCAAGCGCCTGCCGCGCTTCGATCGATGAAAGAGCGCCACCAGAAGGCCGGACTCGATGCAGAGCAGTGGAGCCGTTTTCTTCTCGACTATACGGGTGATGTCGACGGCGCTGTGAGCGCGAAGTCAGGTGAGACTGATACGAGCATAAAGTCCTGGAGAGGAACAACCCCTTCGAAGCCAGTTGATGCGAGCGGCGCGTTCGTGGAAGTGTCTGTGGATCCGAAGAAGATGCCGCTCGCCGTTCTTGAAGCCGAAGTCGCGCGGCTGGAGAAGGTCGTTGCGATCGACGCAGAAACGGCGAAGCGATTGGCGGCAGTCACAAAAAGGATTGCGGAAGAAAGCGCTGCGCTCGAACGTCTCAAGGAGAAGCTCGAAGACTACAAGGGGGCTCGTAAACGGGCCGAGGACCTGGTAACAGAACGTGCGGAATCCTACACACGTGTGTTCGACGCCATTCTCGCCGAAGAGAAGGTCTTGAATGAGCTGTACGCCCCGCTGATGCAGCGTCTGAAGGCATCCGGTGGTTCCCTGGCCAAATTGTCCTTCACCGTGCGGCGCATCGCCGACGTCGAGGCCTGGGCATCCTGGGGTGAAAAGAATCTGTTCGACCTTCGGACAGGTCCGTTTCGCGGCCTTGGTTCGCTCGCGAAGGAGGCGAACAGGTTGCTCGTGCCGGCTTGGACGACCGGAGACTCTGCGGCCGTGTCACAAGCGATGTCGGCCTTTCGAGATGCCTTCCAAGACGCACTGCTCGAGAAGGCTCCGTACGATCGAGCCGACCAGGCGAACTACCGTCCCTGGACTCGGCGCTTCGCCCAGTGGTTGTACAGCACCAACCACATCTCGATCGAATACGGGATCAGCTACGACGGTACGGACATCAGGAAGTTGTCACCAGGAACGCGAGGTATCGTTCTCGTTCTGCTGTACTTGGCGCTCGACAACGACGATGATCGGCCTCTCATCATCGATCAGCCCGAGGAGAACCTGGACCCGAAATCTGTGTACGACGAGTTGGTGCCGCTGTTCCAAGCCGCCAAACGGCGGCGACAGGTGATCATGGTCACGCACAACGCCAATCTGGTAGTCAATACAGACGCCGATCAAATCATCGTTGCTGAGGTCGGCACCTCGACTGGGGGAGGACTCCCCCCGATCCGGTACGAGTCGGGCGGGCTCGACGAGAAACGGATGCGCAGGCTTGTGTGCGATATCCTCGAAGGCGGCGAGCTCGCTTTCAGGGACCGTGCGCGACGGCTTCGGATAGCCTTGGCCCGCTGATCTGATGCGGAGGATTTGCCTGAGCCTCGCGAGTGTGTCAAGGCACCAAGGCTTTCCCGCCGTCTACGCAATCCCCGGCATCCGCGCCACTAGACCGCGACGGGACGGCGGCCGCCCGCGCCGGCGCAAGACGGGTAATTCGCCGCGTGGCAGCCCTAGCCGTAAAATGTGTGGGAGGACGACAGGGTTAGGGCACAATCCGGGGCACAATCGCCATTTCGACAAATTCAGGTGCCCCGTAAGTGCTTGATTCCAAAGACACGGAGAGATGTCCGAGTGGTTGAAGGAGCACGCTTGGAAAGCGTGTGTAGGGGGAACCCTACCGTGGGTTCGAATCCCACTCTCTCCGCCACCTTCCGTCGCTGACGCTCCGTCGGGGGCGGTTCGAGTGGTCCTTCCATTTGAAGCGACGTGCATCGCACGTCGCTATCGGCACCGAATCCCACCCTCTCACTAGAGCGATCTTTCACCAGCGTGCCAGCGCCTCGTGAGTGAGAACTCACGGTAGAAACTTCTGGCGCTGCATCGTCGTGATTTGCACCCTCACCTCGATCAAACGCAACGAAGGCGCGGCACTTCTTCTCTTCGGCGTCTTCGTTCCCGGGCGAACGTTTACGATCACACCTTCGCGAGAGGAATCCGACGAGAGACGATTGACGCCAGCTTCAGAACTTTACCGGATCGACTTCTGGCTAGTCAGGCGCCTCAGTTCTTCGAAGAAGTTGACGATCACGTGAACCCGCGTGAAACCACCTTCGAGGTCCCTCGGATAGAGGACGGCATCGGCTGTGGACGACACCGGAAACGGCAACTGGAAGTTCGAATTCGCGTGCGGAATGTCAAACACCTTGCGCGGCGCCGCAAACGACAGGTCGTCTGCCGACAAGATCTCGGCATCCCAGACCGCGTCGCCGAGACGATAGAGCAGGTGGCGACCGTCTCGCGAAAAGACCGGTAGGCTTCCACCTCCGATCGAGACCTGCTTCCGTCGTCCGGGCACTGGAAACGTTGTCACCATCACTTCCGATTGCCCGGATTCATCGGACGTGTAGGCGACCGAGCGCCCCTGCGGCGAAAACACCGCCTGACGTTCCGAGAACGGCGTCTGGAGGAACGGTCTCGCACGGTGCTCTCCCTGCATCGACACCACCCACACGTCACTCTTCGTTTCCGGCTGGAATTGATCGAACGCCACCCACTGGCCGTCGGGAGACCATCCGGAGGCGTTTTGTGCACCGGAGGCGTCGACGAGATGCTCAGCCGCGCCGCTGCCGTCGGTGGGTTGCATGAACAGACTTCGCGGTTTCGTGCGATCCGAGCTGTACACCATGAGGCGTCCGTCTGGACTCAGCACCGGACGGTGGTTACCGGCGCCGCTCGTCAGCGGAGTGAGCACGCCGCTTTCGAGGTCCTGATGCCAGATGTTGTGTGTCGCGCCTTCGATCTCGACGATCAGGCCTTTCTCGTCGGGGAGTGCGTTGATATGCGCATAGGGTCGCTCGCCCATGGGAACGGGCACCACCGCGCCATCTCGGTGCACCCACAGGAGCGTACGTTCGAGCTGCTCACCTGCGCCGGGCAGGTAGGCGAGGGTGCCGTCCGCTGAGAGCGCGATCTGTGCCGACAAGTATTCGCCGACGTAGATTCCGGAGAGCACGCGCACCGGATCGCTTGTAATCGCGAGCCGCTCGATGTCGAAGCGAGCGGCCAGCAGATCCGCACCCTGGACGTAGAGAAGGTGTCCAGTTGGCGAGTACAGCGGATTAGTGGCGCCTTTAACGAGGACGCGCCGCTCTTTGCTCGAGAAAGACAGGGCCTCGATGGTCGCATCGGGCATCACGCCGCTCTGACGCATCACCGTGAAGAGCAGCGCCTTCGCGCTCGGGAGCACCGTCGGCCGAATGTGGCCCAGCTCTCCAGGTTGCAAGGTGGTGAGCGTTTCCCGCTTTCCTTCCGACACGGACAGGGCGGTCAAACCATGGAACACTCCCCCGAATACCATCCTGTCGCCGACGGCCCATGTGCCGTGACAACACAGCGCCTCCGCAACGGTCAGCGGCAGGCCGCCTCCCGTGACCTCCACTTTCTCCAAGATGGTGTCGTGTTGAAAGGCCAGCCACCTGCCGTCGGGTGAGACGAGGATCTGGCCCCGTCCTTCGGTGCCTGGATACGACCGCGATCCTCCATCACCGAGCGTCTGCACGTGCACACGTCGATCGCGTTCACTGATGTAGGCGATTCCGCTGCCGTCCGGCAGCAGGGCCAGGTTGTAGACGCGATTGATGTCGGGGATCGTGACGACGAAGTGCTTGGGCGCACCGGCGGGCGGCAGTGCCGGCGAAGAACGCAATACGAACGCTGCGAGCAGGGTGATACCACTCACGGCCGCAAGCGAGACGAGGGCCGTTCGCCGTGTCCATGATGTGGACGATGGCGGACGCGCAGCGTCCTGCGGTGCCGTTTGCGCAATCCAGCGCAGCTCGCTCGCCAAGTCGCTTGTGCTCTGCCATCGCTCGTCCGGATCTTTCGCGAGGCATCGTTGCACGAGGCGCTCGAGCGCTGGCGGTACCGACGGCAAGAGTGTTCGGAGCGATGTCGGCTCCTGTTCAAGAATAGCCGCGCCCACACTCAGCTGATTGCTGCCGCGAAATGCTTTGGTTCCCGTGAGCATCTCATACAGCATCGTACCGACAGCGAAGATGTCGGTACGCGTGTCGGCCTCTCGTCCTTCCAGTTGTTCGGGCGCCATGTACTGCACGGTGCCCACGATCATGCCCGGTGTGGTGAGCTCAGTGGAGCGAGACGGCGTGACCAACGCATGCGACGCCGAACCTCGCGATTGCGCGGTCGCGAACCTGGCAAGGCCGAAGTCGAGCAGCTTGGCGCCGGACTTGACCAACATCACGTTGGCGGGCTTCAGATCGCGGTGGACGATGCCACCGCGGTGCGCCTGTTCGAGCGCCGAAACGATTTGCACGCCGTAATGCAGCGCCTGGGCGATCGGCAGCGCGCCACGACCCAATCTGGCCGCAAGCGTCTCGCCTTCGAGGTGTTCCATGACGAGATAGCGCACAGGGATCGAACGCGGCGCCGACCCCTCGTCCGTCGTAATCGGCATGGTGGCTTCGCCGACGTCGTACAGCGCACAGATGTGGGGGTGGCTCAATGCCGCAATGGCCCGGGCCTCGCGATCGAAGCGATCGGGCATCTCAGGATCGTGTCCGCGTTGTGATGGCAGCAGCTTGAGCGCCACGGTTCGATCGAGACGGGTGTCGCGCGCCTTGTAGACCTGTCCCATACCGCCGAAGCCGATGCGCCCCTGCAATAGATAGGGTCCTATCCGTTCGCCATCGAATGCGGGAATCGAGTCGGTGCCAATGGCCACTGCCGCTGGCGTTGAGAGGAATCCGGCGAGACGGCCGTGTGACGCGAGCATCCGCACGACCTCGTCGCGCACCGCAATGTGGTCGCCGCTCGCGGCGGCAACGTACGCGGACCGCTCGCTTTCAGGCAGTGCCAAAGCACTTTCGAAAATCTCTCGCGCGCGCGTCCAGTCGGCCGCACATATCGCCATAGAGGAATGGGCGACAATTGTAGGACGCTTCTCGCCCCACTCCAATGGCGGATTCGCTCCCGGCACCGGACGTCACCGAGCTGTTGCTCGGATGGCAGCGCGGCGATCCTGGCGCGCTCGATCGGCTGCTGCCGCTCGTGTACGCTGAACTTCGCCGCCTCGCGCGCGCACACCTGCGCCGCGAGCGGCCCGGTCATACCCTGCAGCCCACGGCGCTCGTGCACGAAGCCTACGTACGTCTGGTGGGCGGGCGGGGCCGCACGCCACAGAATCGGACGCAGCTGTTCGCCCTCGCGGCGCGGCTGATGCGACAGATCCTCGTTGATCACGCCCGCCGCAAACTGGCGAGCAAACGCGGAGGATCGGCGACGCTGGTGGACCTCGCCGAGTCGATCGAGGCGGCACCGGCGGCTTCACTCGATCTCCTCGCACTCGACGAGGCCCTGACCGAATTACATGGCCTGGACCCTCGCCTGTGCCGGATCGTCGAGCTCAGGTTTTTTGCCGGGCTCACCATCGACGAAACCGCCGAGACGTTGGGAGTTTCGACCGCGACGGTCGAACGCGATTGGAGTGTCTCCCGCTCCTGGCTGCATCAGCGACTGTCCCTGTGATGGAGAACGGCGGCGGACTGCGCCTTTAGAAGTAGGAGCGTCCGCTGAATCGGCGTTCACAGGGAGGCCATTATGTCCATCACTCGTCTCGCAACCCGACTGATGCCGCGTGTGGCCGTTGCTCTAGGCGGCCTGATCCTGCTCGCCTCGATTCCGCACGGACAGGCGGCTCTCGAGGCGGTCGCCGCGCCTCAGGTCGCTATCCTCCCCGGTGATCTCGACCAACCGAGCGACGAGGGTCGCCTCGGCACCGTGTGGGTCGTGAATCGCGATCGTGGCGAATTGACGATTTTCGATGCCCGCTCGGGCCAGGTGCTGCAACGGATATTCGTGGGCGGCGGAGCGCACGACATCTGCATCTCCGAGCGCGCGGGCAAAGCGTACATCACCGCGGAGGCCATCGACACGGTGACGACAGTCGATACGACGACACTGGCGCTCGGCACCATACCCGTGGGCCCGCTGCCACATCACGTCGAGCCGAGCTACGACGGGCGGTTCGTCTACGTGTCGCTGGCCTCTCATACATCCACGGTTGGAGCGCCGCAGGTTGCCGTCATCGACACTGAGAACGAGTCGGTTACCTACATGACCACCAATGCGAGTTCATCGGCGCGCTCCCACGGACCGCATCCATCGTTCGACGGCGAGACGCTGTACGTCGCGCACGACATCGGCAATGCGGTAACAGCGGTAAATACGGGGACGGGCGCCAGCAACCTCACCGTCGGGGCGATTCCTCGCGCTGAAGAAGTGGTACCCACACGATTCGGCCATCTGCTGTGGGCGTCGGCTCGCGGTGACAACACAGTGAAACGCATCGACCTCAACACCGGCACAATCACGGCCTCCGTTCCCGTGGGCGGCGTCCAACCAGAGTCCGTGCTGCTCACGCCGTCGGAGCGGACGCTGATCGCCAGTCTGCGTGGGAGTCCGGCCGCGCTGGCATTCATCGACACCGTCGAGCTGACGCTGCGCGGCACCATTCCGATTGCCGGCGCCGGAAGTGCCGGTGACTTGGCGGTGATCACCCCGAACGGCCGTTTCGTCTACGCCACGTTCGACAAGGGCATCACCGGAACTGGTGGAGTGGCGGTGGTCGATGTGCGTACCGGGACGGTCGTCGATAGCTGGGTCTATCCGGACACCGGGCGCCCGCATGGGGTCTGGTATTCGCGAAAGGGCTTGCGATAGGCAGCGTGACCGCGATATTGCGAGATGAACGTCGACGTCGCAAGTCGCCGCACCGACTCAGACCTCTCGACATCCGGCGTGCCACAGCGTGCCAGTAGCGCCGGTGACGCTGGCATTCACGGCAACCACGGCATCGTGGAATCCGCAACTTACTGAACCTAAAGGATGGCGGAGGGTCCGAATCCCACTCTCTCCGCCACCCTCACCCGCCAGTACCGGTCTGACGCGCTTAAGGCGTCGGCGTACAGAAACCGGTCCTCGTGGTCGAGAATCAGGCTGAAGTACGCGCGCTGATCGAGAAGACCTCGGCCGATACGCTACACCGTCATCGTTGTCGCAACCGGTCGGAGGCGCTCGCCGCAGTACGCGTGCACGACGGCCCGATTCACCTGATTGACCGGCGTCGTCCTGCCCGTCGCGAGCGGCCGAGACGTCGCACGGCGGTGGTTGCCGACCGCGCATCCGTCTGGTCTTGTCCATGTCCAGGTATAGCGAAGACGCTATTCCATCACGGCGTCCTGGAGCCGGGGCTGGCGCTCATCGAGAAGCCGTTTACTGGGTGCGCGCCCACAGCAACCCAGGACGTTGCACGGCATCTGAAGGGCAAGCGCGGTGCGCCGAGACAAGAGCGACAGGCCAGCGACTACGGTCTTGCGACCGTCACGGCGTCTGCCAGATACCACAGACGCGCGTCCGTTCGGCAAAAAAGGTCGATCTCGTCGGCCGTGAGATCGAACCCGAGCGAAAACAGCTCGACGATCGCGTCCAGCGGATCGATCGCAAGGCGGATGCGGAGGGTCTCATCGGCAAGCAGCCTGTCGATCACCCTTCCAATTCTCGCCAGTGACATGACGCCGCCTCCTTCGCGCTGCACCGAGCGACGGCAACTTCCACGCCACTGCGCCGCCGCGCCAGGAACGACCCGCGCGATTGCGTGCTGCGCGTAACCGCACACTGTGCGTGCCCACACGCGTTACGGCGGTTCGGGAGAGCTGGATTCCGCCGCGTCACGAAGACTCGCGCCGGCGCGCGTGTGGCTTCGCTTTTGCCGCCTCCCAGCTGAAATGCCGTGATCTGGCGTCGGCCAGGGTTCCACGGAACGACTCACAGCGGAGGACAACGAAGATGCGTATCCCGACGTTCGCAATCGGTGTGTGGCTGACACTGCTCGGCACCATGGCGCTGGCGCAAAACGTGACCTACGACTACGACCGTGCCGTCCGCTTCTCGAGTTACAAGACTTACGCGTGGACTCGCGGCACCGAGCTGACCGACGAGCTGAACCACGCGCGCGTGGTTCGAGCCATTGATGCCGCGCTCGCGACCAAAGGGCTGATGCGAGTGGAAACCAGCGCCAACCCGGACGTGCTCGTCGCCTACCACGCAAGTTTCGAGAAGAACCTGGAAATCACCGGCTCAACCCACGGGTGGGGCCCCCTGGGTCTTGGCGGCGACCGGATTGGCGCGGCGACTGTTCAGCCCGTTCTGATCGGGACGCTTGTCGTGGACATCTCCGACGCACGGACAGGCGCGATCGCCTGGCGGAGCATCGCCAGCAGCGACATCAGGCCAACCGACAACCCGCAGAGTCGCGACAGGAAGATTGGAAAGGCGACGGAGAAGATGTTCAAGAACTTCCCGCCGAAGCCGTAAACCGCGGGGCGCTTATCCCTCGGGTGCACGCCGACGCGCACCGCGCGTCGATCCAGAATCGACGCGGGCGGCCGCGGGCAGTACCAACGAATTTCGGCGGTTTCCCGCGAGTTGCCCCGCGGCAGCGACGTTGCTCTGTCTCACCGTCGCGCGGGGTGAACCTGGAAGAGTAGCGCCGCCACGCGGCGCCCGGCTTCGCACCGAGGACCGGCTGAGCGTGTGAATCATGGAGCTAAGAAGCGTGCCGCTGATCGTCGGGAAGATTCTTACAGACGCGGATTTCCGGTCCGATTTGCTCGACGGAGCGCGCGACTCGCTGAGGTTAACGGGCGTCGGGCCGAATGACCTGTCCGTGGAAACCCGGCAGGAGGGTGCGCGCACGATCGTGGTCGTCATCGGACGTGTGACCGTTGATTCATCCCCTCGTCTGCGGCTCGTGTTGCACCAGGCGATCGGTGCCGCCCCGCCGGCCGGCGTGGTGATCGAGTTCACCCGGACTTCGTATCTGGACACGTCCGCGGTCGCGACGCTGCTCGAGGCGGCAACGCTGGCGTCGGAACAGGGCGTCGCGCTCCGGGTGATCGGGCTGCGCGGCGACGCCAGATTTGTCGCAGAAGGCGCGGAGCTGGATCGCATCTTTCTCGCGTTGGGATACGAGGTGCAGTTCACGTGACGGCAGTCGAGCGACTGGGCCGGTCGGCGATACGCGGCGTCGAGGACGCCGGCACGCTGACGCTGCAGCTATGGCGCGTTCTGCTGACGCTGCCACGGGTCTTGCCGGTCGTTGGCAAGCGGCGGCGATGGCGAGCCGCGGTGCAGCAGATGCTCAGCATCGGCGCCGAGGCGTTGCCGATGGCGGCCGTCATGTCGTTCTGTATCGGATACGTGCTCGCGCTGCAGAGCGCCGCGGAATTGCGCCGCTTCAGCGCGCTGCAGTTCGTCATCGATCTCGTGGCCATCAGCTTCACCAGGGAATTGGGTGCGCTCATTACCGCCATTGCGGTGAGCGGGCGAACTGCGTCGGCGATTTCGGCGGAAGTGGGAACGATGGTCGTCACAGAGGAGATCGACGCGTTGCGCGTAATGGGGCTTGATCCGGTCGAGTTCACGCTCGCCCCCAAATACCTGGGCGCGTTGATCACCGTTCCCTGTCTGGCCGTCCTGAGCACGCTCTGCGGCGTGTTTGCCGGGTATGTCTTCCTGTGGTCCAGCATCGAGATGAGCCTGCGCGTCTACTTCCGCGAGGTCGCTGGTTCGATCCTGCTGCGGGACGTCTGGCTCACGCTGATCAAAAGCGCGATCTTCGCCACCATCATCGTGCAGGTCGGCTACACGGAGGGGTTGCGGGCCCGCGGCGGGCCGGAAGCCGTGGGGATGGCGACGACGTCGGCAGTGGTGAAGTCCACGTTCCTCGTCATCGTTGCCGATCTCGTGGCCACGGCGATCTTTTACGTGATGGGATGGAGCGCGGTCCGATGACTCCTGTCAGCGCGACGACGCCGGAGGCCGTGATCTCGATCGCGGGTCTGTCCGCGAGCTACGCGAACCGCCGCGTGCTGCGCGGTGTCGACGTCGAGATGTATCGCGGCGAGATCTTCGTGCTCCTCGGCGGGAGCGGATCGGGCAAGACGACGTTGCTGAAACAGCTATTGGCGCTCGCCAGGCCGGACGAGGGGACGATCGTGGTGAACGGTACCGACATCACGTCGTGTTCCGCATCCGAGTTGGCCGCGGTTCGAAGACGCATCGGCGTCGCGTTTCAGGGATCGGCTCTGTTCAATTCGCTGACCATCGCCGAGAACGTGGCACTGCCGCTCCACGAGCTGACGCAGCTTGCCGATCCGATCATCGCGCTGATGGTGTGGATGAAGCTCAAGGCCGTCGGTCTTGCCAACGAGAGTGACTTCTTTCCTCACCAGCTGTCGGGCGGGATGAAGAAGCGCGCCGCAATCGCCCGGGCCATGGCCCTCGACCCGGACATCCTCGTGTTCGACGAACCCTCGGCGGGACTCGATCCGATTGTCGCCGCCGGGCTCGACGAGCTGATTCTCTTTCTCAAGCGCGGCTTCGGAATGACGATCCTCGTCGTCACGCACGCCATGGAGAGCGCGTTGCGCATCGGCGACCGGATCGCACTGCTGCACGACGGCGGACTGATCGCCGTCGGCACGCGCGATGAATTTCTGGCAACCGATCATCCCCGAGTGCGCCAGTTCCTCGAACGAAAGCCCGACCCGCTGCCACGAGACACGGCCGACGGGTTCGCGGCGGCTTTTCTGCGGCGGATTCACCATGAGCACTGAAGCAAGAGTCGGCGTCTTCGTCATCGTCAGCGTGCTGGTCCTCGCCGCGACGGTCTACTTCGTGCGCACGACGCAGGACGTGCGCGGACAGGTGACCTACACCACACGTTTGAGCTACGCAGGCGGCGTCGCCCAGGGCACCCCCGTCCTGTTTGCGGGCATCCGTGTCGGACAGGTTGCGTCGGTGCGGCCGTCGCCTGCAGATCCGACCCGAATCGAGATCACGTTCGCGGTGAAGGCCGGCACCCCGGTGAACGAGGAGTGCATCGCCCGGGTCGGCAACGTGACCCTCATGAGCAGTCCGGCGCTGTTTCTCAGCAGCGGCAGCAACAACGCCCGTCGTCTTGGCCCGGGCGAGGCGGTGCGATCGCGTGAAGCCGTGACGCAGGATGAGATTGTGTCCCGTGTGGCGACGCTGGCCGACAGCGCCAACGACCTCATGGGCGAGCTCAAACAGCAGGTGCCCGCAGTCGCGAGCGAGGCGCGGGCGGTCTTGTCGAACCTTCGCGAGATCAGCGGAACGACGAACCAGAAGCACATCGAGGGTGTCCTCGCCGAACTGAACACGATGGTGCGGCGAGAGTCGCCGAAGATCGCCCAAATCACCGAACGCATGACCGCACTCAGCGGTCACGCAGACGAAGTGGTCGTGTCGGTCAAGCCGCTCGTGGCCAATCTCGATCGCACCGTCAGCAACGTGAGCACCACGGTCGACGCCCTTCGCGATCCGCTGACCAACGACCTGGCGGAATTGCAGCGCACGCTCGAGGCCGCGCGAGCCGTCATGGACGGCGTGCAGCGTGTGCTGGGCGACAACGAAGGGGACATCTATCACACGGTGCGCTCTCTGCGAACGGCGTCGGATAACGTGCGGCTGCTGACCGAGACGCTCAAGGAACGCCCGTGGAATCTCATTCGTACCTCGCAGCCCGCGGACAGAAAGGTGCCCCAATGATCAACAGACGCCAACGCTCACTGCGTGCAGCATTCGCCCTTATCGGGGGATTGGCCATTGCCGGCTGCGGCAGCGCGCGCTATCCCGCGCACTACGTCCTGAACTTCGAGCCACCCGCTCACGCGGCTGCGCCTGGACCGAGCATCGGTACTCTCGCGGTCCGGGAATTGCGGTGTCCTGACTACCTGTGCGAGGGCCGCATCGCCTATCGCCCGACGCCGAACGAAGTCGGCTTCTACCAATATCACCGGTGGGCCGTGAGCCCAGGGGCGATGATTGCGAATTACCTGGCCGAACGCGTTCGGGCGCGATCGCTCTTCGTCAGCGTCTCGGGCGGCGAGTCCCGCACGGCAACGGACTTTGTGCTGAATGGGACGATCGAACGGTTCGAGGAGGTCGACGACGACCGCGGCGTCGCTGCCGTCTGCACGATCTCAACGCAGTTGGTCGATAGTCGGACAGGATCCGTGGTGTGGAGCGGCACGACTACAGAACGCATTGCGGTCGACCAGCGCGACGTCGCGGGTGTCGTGAATGGTCTGGCGATGGCGGTGCGAAGCAGCGTCGATCGGCTTGTCGGCGAGATGGAACGACAAGTCAGGTGATCCTGGGCGTGCATCGCGTCGATGCCGATCGCGTGGCGCCGTAAACGCGCTGCCTCTGCGGTACACTGGGGGCGTGCCTTCCGAGTTCGTCAACGTGGAGGAGGACGTCGGCCGTATTGTCGGCCGACGCAAGATCCGCGACCCGCTGGCGCTCGATTCGATCCGCCGTGAAGACGCGATTGCCTGGAGCCGGGCGTTTGGTGGTCTACGGATCCCGCGCGGCGTTTACCGGTTCCGCACGCACGCAGAGGCCGACGAGTGGCTATGGCGGATGATGGCTCGCCCGACCAGCCGCTAGAGTCACGCGAGCCCACGCTCGAGGATCTCTGCACGCTGTGCCGCGAATTGAATCAACGCGGTGCCAAATACATCGTTATCGGCGGGTTCGCCGTCCGTGCCGCTGGCTACAATCGGAGAACCATGGACGTGGATCTGATGGTGGCGGGAGACGAGGAGAACCAGCGCCGCGTTCTGGACGCGTTGAGCACCCTCCCCGACCGAGCCGCAGCGGAACTTCAGCCTGGGGAACTGAAGCTATACAGCGTGGTTCGCATCGCCGACGAAATCATCGTCGACCTGCTGACGACGGCGGGTGGAATCGACTATGAGGCGGCCCTGGGTGAAGTGGATGTGCGCGAGGTTGGGGGCGTCAGCATTCCGTTCGCATCACCTCGGTTGCTCTGGCGCATGAAGCGCATCACCCATCGCGAGAAGGATGCGGGCGACCTCGTGTTCCTGCGGTACTGGTTCGCGGAACGCGGCCAGGCACCGCCGGAGTGACGGCGGAACGACAACGATTTCAATACCAGATAACGCGACGGGATTTTCGCACCCGATCCATCGCGGTCGACAGCCCGTGGTCCTCACATCACGAAGCGAGTCCCGACACTGTTGGCGACGAATGCCTCCGGCAGCTCGCGGGCGATCGCATGAGTCGCTTTCCAGCCGGTGCAATGGGCCGGCACGACCAGTGCCGGGTGCAGTTCCTTCAGCGCCGCAACGGTTGGATCGATGATCGGGTCGAAGGCTGCACCCGAGAGATGAAGTCCGCCCATGACGGCATACACTTTCTGGACCCCGGTCATCTTCTGCGCATACCGGACAGTATTGATTGCGCCCGCGTGACCGCAGCCCGTAAGAATCACAAGACCCTTGTGTTTGACATTGATAACGACCGCCTGGTCGTCGTGAATCAACGCGTCCTGCTGCCAGCTTCCAGCAATGCGGGCCTGGTGAATCGAAAGGCCATGTTCGAATGGCGTCGTCCGTTCGATCTCGCCGGTCACGAGGACGTGGCCGCCCAAGATGTAGGATGGCCCGCGCTCCTCGATGAACTCGATACCTTCCTGCGCCAGGACGCGGCGATCAGGCGGCGGCAGCTTCAGCTCGCGCCCGTCCGGAAAAGCGAGCCGCCGTTCGAAGAAGGCGTCCGGATGCAGCACGAGCGGCACCTTGCGTTCGCCCAGGCGTTCGACAAGACCCATGAGACCGTGGGTGTGATCCGTGTGGCCGTGGCTTAATACGATCGCGTGAAGTTCTCCGGGCGCGATCTCCAGTACGTCCATGTTGTGTATCAATCCGTGCTTGCTCAGCCCTGCGTCGAATAGGAGCAATTCCGACGTGTTTCGGCTGCCGATCCGCACCAGGGCCGCGAAGCCGTGCTCGGCCACCAGGCTCTCGCGTGCGAAAGCATCCGGTCGCACGGGGAACCGTCGTGCGCGCGACGTGTCGTCCATCAGCATGTCGACCGTGTTATCAACAACCGTGAGAATCTCGACCTTCTCGACTTCTCTAAGCAGCGGCGTGGGCATGGCTGTAGCCTCGATCGTGACGTTCACGCGAACAAAGAAGGTCGCGTTGAGTAATCGGCCAGCACAATGTGAACCTCGCGAACCTCAAATTAGAAGGTGAACCGCGCGCCGAGCTGAATGGTCCTGGGGTCACCCACTGCCGTCACGGTGTTGAACGATGACACCGGATTGGACGGATATGATCCGGGTCCGAACGTGGTGTTGCGCGTAATCGGGTTGATGCGATCCGTCAGGTTGAACGCTTCGGCCAACCCCTCGATTCGCGTCCCGCCGGAAAGGCGGAAAGCACGACTGACGCGCAGGCTCACGGTGAAGAAGTCGCTGCCTTTGCCCGCGTTCCGCGGAATGAACTCAACCTGGCGGACGTCGAAGTTCGGCGTCGACACCGAGCCATCAGCGAGCGGCCGTCCTGCCGTTCCCTGCAGGCTGTTGACCCCCGACACGATGTTGAATGGGAGAGACGAGTAGTACTGCAGCATCGTGCTGGCCTGGAAGCCATGGCTGATTCGCTCCCACGTCGTCGTTCCAGGGCTTGTCGGCGAGTTGACCGAGGCACTGACGACGAGGCGGTGACGCTGGTCGTCGTCGGAGCGTCCCCAATCCTTCATGAGGTTGGTTGGATCGGTTGGCGAGCTGAAGAATGCCTCGCCGAGGTTGTTCATCGATTTCGATAGCGCGTAGCTGACGCGCAGGGCCGACCAGTTCCCCGGACGTTGCAAATAGCTGACGTGCAGCCCGTGATAGTTGGAGTCGCCGGCGCCGCGGTACTGATTGTTGTTCGTGTACGTGGACACCGGCCGGCACCCGTTGTTCGTGCCCGCCGCTGCGCACGTCGATACGTTCTGGTTGATAGACATCAACAGGTGTTCGCCACGGACATACTGATACCCGACGCTGATCGTCCGGCTGCCTCCCAGCGTCCGTTCGACCTCGATGTTCCCCTGCCTGGAGTACGCGTTCTGCAGATGCTTGTCCATCGTGGTTATGGACACGAGAGTGGTCGACGGTAGGCGGTCGGGCAGGATGTTGGGGAACACGGGAGCACCGGCCTGCGTTGGCAGGATGCCTGACACCTGCGGTTGGCGCAGTTGCGTGACGTCGGTCGTGTTCCCGGCCGACAGCAGCGCATTTGCCACGGCACGCAGCGGTACGCGATCGAAGAACACACCTGTCCCGCCGCGCACCAGAAAGTTCTGCGACGCCGTGGGAGCCCAGACAAACCCCACGCGCGGCGATACGTTGTTCAAGTCGGTGTTGATGGTGTGGAGGAATTGCAGATCGTAGCGAAGCCCAAGATTGAGCGTCAGCCGCGAGCTGGTCCGCCACTCGTCCTGCGCGTAGACGCCGACATTCGGATTCTTCTGGCTGACGACAGGATTGCCGAACGTCTGCGCGTATCCGTTGTAGTTGCCGGTCAGGAAGTTCGCCATCGACGAGAATGAATAACTGCCACGGAACGTGCGCGGGAACGTGATGGTGTCGTTATTCGACACGATATCCATACCGGCGCGCAGGGCGTGTGCCCCGGCGAGGTGTGACAGATTGCTGACCGCTTGATACAACGTGTTCTGCCGCCTCGCGGGGCTGCTGGAAAACGTTCCAAACGTCGCCACTCCGGAAATCGTGACCTGCGGTCCCATTTGATCCGTCGAGGACGCTTCGAGGTCACCATGGGCAATCTGGACGCGCGTTTCGTTCACCGTGTTCGATGAGATCGTCCAGACGTTGCTCAGGGCTACGGAGTGGTCGCGGTTGTTGAGTCCGGTGGATCCAGACGGAGCGTTCAGGTTACCGGCGCCGCGGGCGTTGTCAGACGTGACGTCGTAAAGCGCGTACCGCACGCTCAATTGGTCTGCGCCGCTGAATTGATGGTCGATCTTGCCGAGCACGTTCGAGCTGTGCACCGGGTTCCGGTAGGCACCAGTGGAGACTGGCAATCCCTGATACCCGACCTGCGCCAGTCTCGCATTGATGGTGGCCACGTCTGCGGCCCCGATGCTGACGAGACCAGTCTGATCGAGGACCTTGCGCTCGATATTCGTGAAATAGAAGGTCCGATTCCGCCGCACCGGTCCGCCGACGCTCATCCCGAACTGCTGCTGGTCCATCGGCAGCTTCGTTCCGGTCAGCGCGTTTCGTCCGTTGAAGGCATCGTCACGGAAGAAGCCGTAGAGCGAGCCGTGCAGTGCGTTGCTGCCGCTCCGCGTGACGACGTTGACATATCCGCCAAGCGCGCGGCCGAACTCGGCCTGTGCGCCGCTCGTCACGACCTGGAATTGCTCGATCGCATCGATGCCGAAGGTGATCCCGCTGAGCCCGGCGGCATCGTCGTTGGCCGAAACGCCGTCCACGATGACGCTGTTGGACAGATTCCGTTGACTGGCGATCGAGAGCCCCTGTCCCGGAACCGCGGAGGTTTCTGCAAAGAGCTGTGTGCTGTTCGTGTTGGTGGGTGAAACCCCCGGCACGAGCAGCGCGACGTCCAGAAAATTGCGGCCGTTCAGCGGCAGGTTTTGCAGTTCAGTGCGTGACACCGTGCCCGCGATCTGGCTGCGCGCCGCCTCGAGCGCGACAGCGTCGGCAACCACTGTCACGGCGGTGTCGATGCCGGCGACTTCCAGGGTGATCGAAATATCGAACGCCGACCCGGCGCTCAGGACCAGCGTGCGCGCACTCTCTTCGAATCCCTGCAGCCTGGCCCTCAATTCGTACGGGCCAATCTTCAGGTAAGGAAAGCGGAATCGCCCGTCGGCCTCGGTGGCCGTCTCGACTGTCACGTTGGTGTCGGTCTGGCGCACAGTAACCACTGCTCCCGGAACAGCCGCACCTTGCGAGTCGAACACGCGACCGCTGATTGTTGCTTGATTGATGGCTTCCTGCCCGTGCGCGGTCTTCGCTGATGTCAACGTGCACAACGCGATGGCGATGACGGTCCAACAAAGACTTCTCACGCGTCCTCTTATTCCGGAATGGGGGCCACGGGCGTCACAACGCGCTGCGACGGCATTGCCGGCATTGCCATCGTGGAAACGCGGCGAACCGCCGAGCGCGTGGCGTACGAAACGGCCAGCGATCCGAGCAACGCGACCGGCAGTAAAGTCACCGCCCCGTCGCCCGCAAGGTAGTGCGCGACGGTTGCCGCGATCCACATGAAGGTGAAACCTGCGTAGGCCCACTCCTTCAGCGTCGGCAGCCGCGGCAGGAGCAGCACCACAGCTCCGGCGAGCTTCCCGATCCCGAGCAGGACACGCAACTGCTGCGGATATCCCACGTGCTGGAAGTTCTCGACCGCCTGCGGCGAGGCGGTCACGTAGGCGACGCCGGCTAACAGCGTCACCGTCGCCACCAGACCGGTGGCTCCCCAATAGGCAATCGTTCGTCGCATCGTTCCCTCTCTTGGCGCGCGTAGCGCCTCTCACGCGCACGGACCGGTGCCGAGTCCGACGCCCCATCGAGGAACAGGAGCGCTGACCCGCTTGCCTGGTTAGCGAGAATTGCCGTTCAGAAGAGCGTCTTCTTGATGAGCGTCGGGATCGTGGGAGTGACTTGCAGCTGAATATTCCACGTCGGGCGGACGAGGTCGGGACGAACCGGAAAGTACTGCAACTGCACTTGAAACAACGTCGGCAGTCCGCCGCACTTGCACAGTTTTCCTACCTGTGGCCCGAGCGAAAAGGTCGTACGCTCCTCGACCGGCGCCTCCCAATCGACCGAGAGGCTCGGCTGCGTTCCTAACGTCCACCCGTTTGCAAACGTGTAGGTGTAGGCGAACACGCCGTTCATCTGGTTGGTGTTTCTGCCGTCTCCGCCGATCTTGAACCACTGCTGCACGAACGCATAGGAGATGAACTTCCTACCGAGCAAGACGGCTCCGACATCGGGTCCCAACTGCCACGTGTCCTGACCGAGCTGACGGGCCGACGCCGTGGGGAAGATGAATGTTGGACCTGCACCGAGCATGAGCCGGCCGCCAAGCAGCGGACGCGGCATGACAAACGCCAGAGCGGTATCCCCGAACCCGGAGGTGCGTCCACTCTGCGCGGTCGGATTGAGGTTGGGCAGCGAATTTACAACCGTCACCATCGGGCGAATGTAGAGCGGCCACTTCTCGGCCAGCCGCACATTCATCAGCGGCTGAAACACGACGTTACTCTGCACGCGCCGGTCGTCGCGTGTGGGCAGGTCCAACCAATTGGTGTTCTGCTGCATCTGCAACAGCCAACTGTTGGCGAGCGGATTGGCGGCTTCCTGGGCCATCGCCGCGGCAGACTGGCCGGCCTCCCCTGACGGCCGTGTGCTGTTGGTCGCCTGCGTTTGCGCCAGTCCTGGCCGGGGCACGCACGCGCATGCGAGGAGGACGCCCAGAATCGCTGTGATCTTCCGCGGTCGCATTTCAACGTCTCCCGTTCACTCGGCACGAATGTGTGCCGACCACAGGCAATGGCAAGGACGATGCCTGCGCTCGCTGACCGAACCCGCGATCGGCAGCGAACGAGAAGAACGCCTCGTGAATCAACGGCGATTTCGCGGTGAACGGATCGAGCGAAGTTCGAGCGCTGAACCGCCGCCTTCGCCCCGACCGCGCGTTATCGCACGCACCGCACGAACACGCACAGGTCCTCACTCCGGAGCCGCGCGCAGACACGCAGATTCAGGCGTGTCTACCGGCAGTAGCGCGCCGGCATCGCCGTTGCCCTGTCCGACACGTGGCAGGGGCGGACCTCACAAGGAGGTTCGCCGTCGGTGGCGGTTTCTCGTGGAGATGGTATGCAGGAATTCACAACGGCTGCGCGACATCTGGGACGACGGGTTCTATTGATCTACTTTCTTTCGGTCTCCGCGCTGAGCATCACTCACCAATGCGCTGCCCAGGAAGTAGAAACGCCTGGCGCCGATCGCGAACGCGGCTCGATAGCGGCTCCGTCGCCGTGGTTAGAAGTCATCGCGCCGCTCCAACGCCGGATTGATCTCAAACTCTACGGCTTTTACATCGGCGAGCTGGACGCGCCATCCGCACAGGTCGACGTTCCTGTTCGTGCCGCAAAGTTTCTGACGATTACTCCCAGCTATCTGTATTACTCGATTCCTGCCAGCGGGCTCGATGAACTCGCGAATCTGCCGGGCGCGTTTGCCGACAGCTACGACGAACATCAATTTCGAATCGACGGGACAGTCGCATTCGCCATGCACAAGTTCGGGATCTCCGCCCGGAACATGTATGTCAGACGGTTTCGCCCGGCTCCCGCAGACGACAGCAACCGCTATCGCGCTCGAATCGGGATTGCCCACCCCGTCGCGGTGAAAGGCCGCATCTGGCAACCCTTCGCCTCGTACGAAGCCTATTACGACTGGGGCAATGGCGGCTGGAACAAAGACCGCGTGTGGACTGGCGTCACGCTGCCGGTCCAGAAGCACGTGTCGTTTCAGCCATCTTACCTGTGGGAAAGGAGTGACGGAGTCAAAACCATCAATTACGTGTTGTTCGGCCTGATCGTGAACACGAAGTAACCGGCCAGATTTTCTTAATCAACCTCCGAAGGAGAGTTACATGTTGAACATGTTGCGATGGCGACCGGCGATGCTTGCCGTGATCGCCAGCTTGATCGTCGGCGCGGCCGCGCAGGCGCAGATGCCGACCTCGCCCTGGAAGAAGGGCGCGCCATTCCCCGAG